>Ga0074195_1000084_pt1 | contig 228591 bp, 241 predicted proteins | sample EPASupsiteHSE623_FD_64525 | JGI IMG/M metagenome (GOLD analysis project Ga0074195, IMG submission 64525) | Bioremediated contaminated groundwater from EPA Superfund site, New Mexico - Sample HSE6-23 | ecosystem: Environmental > Aquatic > Deep subsurface > Groundwater > Contaminated ...
TAATAGAACCAGTACAGCAATACTTAACTATGTTGATGCCGTTATTTCAGCTAAGTACAGCTAGTACAGCTAGTACAGCTAGTACAGCTAATACAGCTAATACAGCTGTGCCGCCAAATCTCGTTTCTGATAATTCTAAAAGTGGTGATAATCAGGCAATCTCAGCGTTAGCGGCTGTAGCAGGCTCAAATCTGGTAAGCGATACCGCCGCGAATACTCTCGCTAGTAATTTTGCAACATCCGAGGGTTCGCTGCCAACAAATTCAGTAGTAGCTCAAACTCCCAATTCTAACACCCTCACAAGTACTGAACTTACTTCTACCGAAATGCTTTTAAAACAGCCTGGTAAGACTTACAACGTAATAGATACTGATACTTCTAGAACACAAGAAAGCCAAACTGTTGTTGATAGTGATGCTGATTTAGTACTACATAAAAGTGAAGGCGTTTTGTCCGATAATGCTGAACAACCGCAAAAGGCCTCTGAATTGGCTATTAAATTATCTGCTGAAACAGTAAACCGTCCTTCGTCAGATGTGTTGCTTAAGCCGCTTGAAGCTGCAGCAGGATTTCAACAAGCTGCTATGTCAGCTGAGAATCGACCGGTAGCTGATACAAAGACCGCTGATACCGCCTCTAAAGTTCTGCAGCCACAGCAACAAAACATCACTCCTATATCAGTATTACAGGATATGCAGCAGGGGGGCCAGGGGAACGCAGCAACAGATAAAGATGCACTAGCCAATAAGCTTGCTGCTGTAGGGGATGACAAGGCAGAAGGCTTGCAGGCTACATTTAACAATGTTCTGCACCAATTGAGTCAAGATAATCTGGTTTCTTCCAGTGACTCGGTTTCCCAACAACCAGCGCAACCAATGCAAGATCCGCACGAAGTTGTATCTCAGATCATCGACCAGGCTCGTCTCGTAAAAGGGGCTAATGCCTCAGAAATGATCATAAAACTAAAGCCTGAGCATCTAGGAGAGTTGACGCTTAAGGTTGCTGTGGACAACGGTGTAGTCAGCGCAAGTTTCCATACCTCCAATAATGAAGTCCGTGGAATTATTGAAGCATCAATCCAACAACTAAAACATGACATGGCGCAGCAAGGTTTAAAAGTAGATAACGTCGGTGTTTACGCTGGAATGGGACAACTGCTATCTGATGGGCAGGGAGAAACCTATAAGAAGCAGGAGTGGAAGCCGTCAGCTAAGAAGGATAACAAAGATGATTTCAGTGAGGCGTTAAATGTAATTGAAGCTGCCACTAACACAGCTTCGGATTCTGGTGTAGATTATCGTATTTAGGAGGTGAATTAATGTCGACGGTAAATAATGTTGGACAGACCAATACAACTCAAACATCGACTACCACTAATAAACAAGGTAACATGGGAAAAGACGATTTCATGAAATTGCTAGTTGCGCAGATGCGGTATCAAGATCCAATGAAGCCTATGGAAGATAAAGAATTTATCGCTCAAATGGCTCAGTTTTCAAGCTTGGAGCAAATGCAGAACCTCAATTCCTCGATGCTTACTGTTCAAGCTAGCGGTATGATTGGAACGAAGATAACTTGGAAAGATGATAGAGGGGTTGAACAAACTGGGGTTGTATCTGCAGTAAAGATATCAAGTGGCAGCCCGTCCCTTGTTGTTGGCGATGTGAATGTGGCACTTGATAAAGTTACTCAAGTGCAGATAGCAACAGGAGGTAAGTAATGTCTGACAATCGCATATATTACCCGCAACAGCCAATTTTACCAGTAACCAGGACAACTGCAAAAAATTCTGGAACAGTCAAAGTGGAGAATACGCGCAACTCTGCTGTTCCTTTTAGTAAAATCCTGGAGCAGGAACTGTCAGGTGTGAAGTTTTCCCAGCATGCTCTGCAGCGATTAGAGTCTCGGAATATTAAGCTAAGCCAAACTCAAATGGATAAGCTTAATAGCGCGGTAGATAAGGCGGCGCAAAAGGGAGCTAAAGAGTCGCTAGTATTGATGAATAACGATCTCGCACTAATTGTCAGTGTAAAGAACAAAACGGTAATTACAGCAATGGACGGTACCAGCATTAAGGATAATGTTTTCACAAATATCGACAGCGCCGTAATTGTATAGGGCTGGACCTCTCGGGGGAGCCCACTGCTGCTGACTGATTGAAGCAGCAAAACCTAGAAAAACTACAAAATTTAGGGAGGTCATTTATTATGATGCGTTCATTATTTGCCGGAGTAACCGGTCTTCGTAACCATCAGACTCGTATGGATGTTATCGGTAATAACATTGCCAATGTAAATACCACTGGCTTTAAAGCCAGTAGGGTTACATTTCAGGATGTTCTAAGTCAAACACTGCAAGGTGCCTCAAGTGGACTAGGCGAACGCGGCGGTACAAATCCGATGCAAGTTGGCTTGGGCATGGGTCTTGCAAGTATCGATACAATATTTACTGATGGCAGCTTCCAACCGACAGGTAAACAAACGGACTTATCAATTCAAGGCTCAGGGTTCTTTATTTTGTCTGATGGTCAAAACAAGGTATATACACGTGCCGGAGCTTTTGATTTTGATAATAAAGGCAATTTGCTAGTTCCTGGCACTGGCTACAAGGTAATGGGATGGGTTCAGGACAAAACAACAGGGCTAGTAGATACTACAAAACCGATTGAAAGTATTCAGATTCCAGTAGGTTCAACTATGGCGGCAAAAGTCTCAGACGAAATGACATTTACAAAGAACCTGTCTCCTGAGTCACCCCTTAATACTAAAGTTCCGGTAACTGTTCCTTTATATGATGGTAAGGGCACTCTACATAAACTGAGCGGTACTCTTGAAAAGACAGCCGCTAATCAATGGACCTTCACGCCCGGAACAGCTGATACTGGAGCTACTGCCACAGGAACCACTATAATAACTTTCGATTCCGCTACAGGCAAATTCGTGTCTACGACTCCAGCATCATCTACTGATGTTACATTAGATATTGATGGTTCCGGTACTGGAACAGATACCATTGTAGTAAAGACAGATTTTTCAGCTCTAACTCAGTCTAGTGGTGAGACAACAGTACAGGGAGATGCAAACGGGTACCCAACCGGAACGCTTGAGGGCCCTTCAATTGATACTGAAGGGGTTATTACTGGTAAATTCAGCAATGGACAAAGTCAGGTACTAGGCCGCATTTGTCTTGCAACATTTAACAACCCATCTGGCCTTAATAAAGTCGGGGATAATCTTTATGCGCAGTCTAACAACTCTGGTAAAGCTGAAGAAGGTACTCCTAACTCGGGTGGAAGGGGTAAGCTTAGCCCTGGCTCACTGGAAATGTCCAATGTCGACTTAGCTCAAGAGTTTAGTAATATGATTATTACCCAACGTGGTTTCCAGGCTAATTCTAAGATAATCTCAGTTTCCGACGAAATGCTTCAAGACCTTGCTAATCTTAAAAGATAGTCTGAAATAAATATGGGGGGATTTTAATCCCCCCTATAATAAAATTTCCATGGAGGCTTAGTAGCTATGATTAAAGTTGCTCGTTTTAAATCACGTGAAGAAATTGTAGTTAATGCGGAATTAATTGAAACAATTGAGGAGACTCCTGATACTGTTATTACTTTAACATCAGGAAAGAAGCTAATAGTTGAAGAATCAATGGATGACATAGTCCGTAAGGTGATGGAATATCGTAGGGCAATTTTTCGCAATTTGCGTTAGCCGAGATATTTAGTGGATCGACTGAGGATGTGGTGTAGGTGGAGGTGCTATAGTGGCCGAAGGTGAAAAAAAGTTTCCCATGATGGTTATAGTTGGTATGGTTGTTTTTGGGCTATTGTTAGCTGGTGGAATTTCTTATTTTATTGCAACAAAGATAGTTGCTGATAAAACCTCTGAGAAGGCAGCGGCGGCTCAACGCGAACCAGGCGTATTTATGAAGTTGGGAGATTCCAAGGAAGGGCTAGTAATCAATATCGGCGGTGTTAATAGCGGTAGATACCTAAAGATTGGTATAATTTTAGAATTAAAACAAGACAAGAAAGCGGCGACTAAGGAAGGGAAATCGCTTTCTCCTGAGGAAGTAAAAATTCTTGATATTGTTGTCCATGTTCTAAGATCACAAAAAATTGAGGACTTTGATCCTTCTAAACAGGAACACCTAAAAGAGTTAATTAAAAATGAAGTTAATAAAGCGCTCGGCGAAGAAAAGGTATACGAAGTATTTATTACCAATTTTGTATTGCAATAATTTATGTAGCTTGATGTTGCGTTAACAAGTATAATGGATGTGTAGAAGGAGGGGAAATGTTGTCAGGTTCTGACGTACTTTCGCAATCAGAAATAGATGATTTGTTATCTGCTTTATCCACAGGCGTAGTATCTGCCGAGGAAATGAAGGTAGAACAAAAACAGCGTAAAATTAAGATCTATGATTTTAAGCGGCCTGATAAGTTTTCTAAAGATCAAATTCGCACCCTTAACATGATCCATGAAAACTTTGCACGCCTTCTTAATACTTATCTCTCTGCTCATTTAAGAGCGCTTGTTCATATAAATGTTGCATCTGTTGATCAGTTGACTTACGAAGAGTTCATTCGCTCGTTACCAAGCCCTAGCGTAATAAGTGTTTTCAATATGCGGCCTCTAAAGGGCAACGTAATACTTGAGGTTAATCCCAATATTGTTTTTGCCATAATTGATAGATTATTCGGCGGCCCCGGGATTCCGCCAGCCAAGCCTAGGGCGTTGACCGATATAGAAGAAGCTATAACAAAAAGAGTTATAAATAAGGCGCTAGAAAGCTTTCAGGAGGCCTGGAAACAGGTAATAACAATTGAACCAAGGCTAGAGGTTATAGAAACCAATCCCCAATTTACCCAAATTGTTCCACCAAGTGATATGGTTGTTATAATAACTCTTCAGGCTAAGATTGGCCCCGCTGAAGGCTTAATAAATATTTGCATTCCCTATTTTGTGCTTGAACCAATTATGTCTAAGTTGACGACGACATTTTGGGTTTCATCTTCGATTACAAAGCAGTCATTACCAGAGAATATAAGCGCTATACAGCGTAAGCTTGAACGAGCGCTTATACCGGTTATTGTTGAAATGGGTCGTGTTAGTATTACTGTTCAGGACCTGCTCGAATTAACAGTAGGTGATGTTTTGCAGCTTGAGACAAAGGTGGAAAATCAGCTAAATGTAATCATTGGACAGCGTGAAAAGTTTAAATGCAAGCCAGGACTATCAGGTAATAAATTAGCTATACAAATTTCGCAAATAATCTCAGAAGGAGATGACAAAGATGAGTGATGGGTTTCTGTCCCAGGAAGAAATAGATGCTCTGCTTAGAGGTGAACCAGTTACATCATCTCCTGCTGTGCAAGAACTATCAGATATGGAGAAGGATGCGATTGGGGAAATTGGCAATATCTCAATGGGAAGCGCTGCTACCACTTTGTCGATATTGCTTGGCAGACGAGTTTCTATTACAACGCCGCGAGTGTCATTAACTACACTGAGGGAAATACAGGGTCAATATCCTTTGCCATATCTTGTTATTGAAGTAGGATACACGCAAGGGATTTTGGGAACCAATTTATTAGCTATAAGAGAAATGGATGCGCTTATTATAGCTGATTTAATGATGGGCGGAGACGGTACTAATCCGCCAACTGAGCTGAATAATGAGATGTACATGAGTGCTGTCGGCGAGGCTATGAATCAGATGATGGGTTCAGTTGCTACCTCAATGTCCACCGTGTTTAAAAAGAAAATAGATATTTCACCGCCACGGGTAAATCTAGTGGATTTTGCTGACGATGCAGGTGTCACGAATACCGTTTCTTTTGAGGATAGTATTGTAAAAGTGGCCTTCCGCATGGAAGTGGAAAACTTAATTGATAGCGAGATAATGCAAATTCTTCCTATTGATGTTGCGAAAGAAATGGTTGAGAACCTGTTATCGGCGGTACAGCCTGCTGCGCAAGCTCCAGCTCCTGTACAACAGAGCTCCGAACCGACCGTTCCACCAATTTCGCCTTCATTAAATACAAATAATAACACGGGCTATACTCCACAGGTTGCAGCCTCAGCGCCTAAAAAGCAGCCGCAAGTACAAAACGTGGCTGTTCAGCCAGTGCAGTTTGCTCCACTTCAGCAGTCAACAGTTCCTCTTGGTGATACGAATATCGGTCTTATCATGGATGTCCCTTTGCAAGTTACCGTTGAACTCGGTCGAACTAGAAAACTTATTCGCGATATACTTGAATTATCACCAGGCTCAGTGGTTGAGTTGGATAAGTTAGCTGGTGAACCAGTCGATATTCTTGTCAATGGTAAGTTGATTGCCAAGGGAGAAGTTGTTGTAATAGACGAAAATTTCGGCGTTAGGATTACAGATATTGTCAGTCCGCTTGAACGAGCTAGTAATTTGCAATAAGTTTTGTGTTATTAGGAGTTTCCAGAAAAGCTAAAAGTAGATTAACGAAGGAGAGATTAATTTAATGGCAATTAAGGTTATGGTTGTTGACGATGCTGCTTTTATGAGAATGATGATTAAAGATATTCTGACCAAAAATGGTTACGAGGTAGTTGGCGAAGCCGAGAATGGCGCAAAGGCGATTGAAAAATATCATGAACTTAAACCTGATTTAACAACAATGGATATCACAATGCCTGAGATGGATGGAATTACTGCTGTAAAAGAAATTAAAAAGGTTGATGCAGCCGCGAAGATTATTATGTGTAGCGCGATGGGCCAGCAGGCTATGGTAATTGAAGCAATTCAATCCGGCGCACGCGATTTTATTGTCAAGCCCTTCCAAGCTGACCGGGTATTGGAAGCTGTACGTAAAGCAGTAGGATAAAATGAGGAAAATCTTTAAGTACCGCAAAACTGTAATGTTTTGTCTTATCGCTATACTAACAATAGGCCAGGTTTATGCTGCAGACACTAACGGAGGCTATCTGAATTATCAAGAACCGCAGCCTGCGGCGACTTCATCTTGGCTTTCAACTATTGCGTACGTAATTTCACTCGTTGCAACCTTTGCGGTAGTTATTGGTCTCGCTTATTTTACTTCACGCTTTTTAGGTCAAAAGATGGGGCAAGCGGCGGTAGGCGGGGATAACAGAATACTGGTTACGTTGGCACTTGGTCCTAATAGGGCAGTGTATATTGTAGAAGTTGCCGGCAAGTTCTTAGTTCTTGGAGTAACAGAACATAATATTACGTTATTAGAAGAAATAACGGATGAGATACGTATTGAGAAACTAAAACAGCAACCGGCAGCTATCCCTGTACCGAATCAGTTCGATAAAGTTTTTCAAAGACAACTTGCTTCTCTACAACAAATGTCGCAAAAATTTCCTACTGCTTTTAACACTAAAGACCGCAGTGAACAGCAAGATGAAAGAGAGAGGTAAGATTAATTGTCCAGAATAGCATTAATATTATCGTGGGCTTTTTTATCTGTTGTAATTATCTGGGCACCCAGTTTGGCTGAGGCGGCGCCGCTCATTCCAGTGCCGAATATCAATATCGGCGTGGCAAATGCAAATAATCCGCAGGACGTTGCACTAAGTTTACAAATTCTATTTACTTTGACTGTGCTTACTTTGGCACCGTCAATTTTAATAATGATGACTTCTTTTACGCGGATCATTGTTGTCTTATCCTTTTTGCGTAGCGCTCTAGCAACACAGCAGATGCCGCCTAATCAGGTATTGGTGAGTTTAGCATTGTTTCTGACGTTTTTCACTATGTCACCTTATTTGGATCAAATTAATAAAAATGCTCTGCAGCCATATACGTCTGGCACTATTACTCAAGAAGCGGCATTAAATGAAGCTGTAAAGCCAATGCGTGAATTTATGTTTAAGCAAACCCGCGAAAATGACCTAGCTCTTTTTGTAAATATGTCTGAATCTGAAAGGCCAAATTCACCTGACGATGTTCCTACAACAACCCTAATTCCAGCTTTTATTATCAGTGAACTAAAGACTGCTTTCCAGATCGGGTTTCTTATTTATATACCTTTTATTGTTATCGATATGGTGGTAGCAAGCACACTGATGTCAATGGGGATGATGATGGTTCCGCCGGTTATGATTTCTTTGCCATTTAAGATACTGCTTTTCATTCTGGTTGACGGCTGGCATCTTATTATTCGTTCCCTTGTTACGAGCTTCAATTAATTAAGGAGGAAACTATGTCTGGTGATATGGCTATACAAGTTGGCCGTGATGCATTAGCAATGGTGCTTCTTGTTTCCGCACCCATGTTAGGACTCGGCCTTATTGTAGGTATATTGGTTAGTATATTTCAAGCTACTACTCAAATACAGGAACAAACCTTAGCCTTTATTCCTAAAATAATAGCAATATTTGTAGCAATTTTGGTTTTTGGTCCATGGATGCTTAGTATGCTAGTTGGTTATACCCGTGAGATTTTCGTCAGTCTGCCGCATATGATCCGCTAGAAGGTGATGACAATGGATTTATTTCAGCTGATGCAAGATCAAATCGGGTTTTTTTTGTTGATTTTTGCTCGGATTAGCGGTATTTTTACTTCCGCGCCGATTTTCGGGAGTAGAAATATTCCGGTTGTTGCTAAAGCGGGCCTAGCTCTAGCGATAACATATATCTTATTTCCAATGATTTTTGATATTAAAACGACTATACCTGATCATTTCTTCGCCTATGTATTGATAGTGACAGGCGAATTTTTGATTGGCTTGATATTCGGTTTCGCCAGCTCGCTTATATTTACAGCGGTTCAGATGGCAGGTCAAATATTGGATATGCAAATTGGCTTCGGAATAGTGAACGTTCTTGATCCTCAATCCGGCCAGCAGTTGCCGTTGGTTGGTAATTTCAAATACATTCTTGCTTTACTTGTATTTTTGGCTACTAACAGCCATCATCTATTGCTATCGGCGTTATTTAATAGTTTTAAGCTAATTCCGCTAACTGGCGGTGTTTTTCACACTAATATTGTCCAAACAATTGTAGATATGGTTGGCGGTACCTTTATAATTGCTTTAAAAATTAGTTTTCCTGTTTTGTTATCACTGCTTCTAACAGATATTGCATTGGGAATACTTGCTCGCACAATGCCGCAGATGAATATATTTGTTGTTGGTGTTCCAGGTAAGATTATAGTCGGTCTATTCGTATTATCACTGGCATTGCCCTTTTATATCCTTTTTTTGGAGGTGGCGTTTAATGGAATGTATAAGGACATCTATCGCCTTCTCTCCGGATTTGCGTAATGATATCTGTCCGCATGGTTATAAGCTAGCGAGATTCGATTTGCAGCTTTTTAGCGGAGAAAAAACTGAAGAAGCGACGCCAAAGAGAAAAGAAGAGGCTCGTAATAAAGGTCAAGTCGCTAGAAGCGTCGAGCTTAACTCAGCGTTCGTTATATTAGCAGCCTTTTTTGCGCTTAAGATAGTTGGCGAATATATCTATAATCAGTTAGCTGCCTTTATGAGGCATACTTTTTCTCATTTTTCGACGGTTGATTTTACTTTCGAATTTATCCAAGTGATATTTATGAATTTTGGCTGGATATTCCTAAAAACTGCACTCCCTGTAATGTTAGTTATTGCTATTGTTGCTATTCTTACTAACTTTCTACAGGTAGGTTTTGTATTTACTCTAGAACCGTTGATGCCTCAGTTTGAGCGAATTAATCCGCTTTCAGGTTTTCAGAGGCTTTTTTCTAAGAGGTCTTTAGTAGAGCTGTTTAAATCTATAACTAAGATTTTGATTGTCAGTTATTTTGTCTATCGCTTTATTTTACAGACAGCTAGCCAGGTGCCCAAACTCGTTACGGCTGAGTTAGCCGATTCATTAAAGACAGCGGCTTCCCTAACCTTAGATCTGGTTTTTCAAATAAGTGCTGTTATGATCGTTTTAGCCGCTTTAGATTATTTTTATCAGGGATGGGAACATAAAGACAGTCTTAAGATGAGTAAACAGGAGATAAAAGAAGAGTACAAGCAGATGGAAGGAAATCCACAGATTAAAGGTAAGATTAAAGAGCGTCAGCGCGCTATGGCTATGCAGCGGATGATGCAAGAGGTTCCCAAAGCAGATGTAATTGTAACCAATCCGACACATTTCGCGGTTGCAATAAAATATGAACAAGCTATGGCAGCACCAATGATTGTTGCAAAGGGTCAGGATTTCCTGGCTCAGCGTATCAAGGAGGTTGCTAAAGAGCATAAAGTTATTATTGTCGAAAATAAACCGTTAGCTCGCGCCTTGTATAGCACAGTTGAGGTAGGGACGTCAGTACCACCACAATTATATCAGGCGGTTGCCGAGGTTTTAGCATATGTTTATAGATTAAAAAAACGGTTGTCCTAATAGAAGGAGCGAACAGATTTGGCAGTCCAAGCAACACTATTTGACAAAATATCAAAGTACAGCGATATTATTGTAGCTGTCGCCATTATTACTGTGGTAGTAATGATGATTATACCGCTGCCGGCATTTTTGCTAGACGTACTGCTGGCTTTCAATATTACTTTCGCTCTCATTATTGTGATGGTGGCTATCTATAATGTTGAGCCGCTGCAGTTTTCGGTGTTCCCCTCATTATTGCTTATTACAACTTTATTCAGGCTTGCGCTTAACGTATCATCAACCAGACTTATTCTGCTTGACGGGTATGCAGGTGAAGTCATTATGGCCTTTGGTAACTTCGTAGTAGGCGGCAACGCCGTAGTTGGTTTTATTGTCTTTGTTATTTTAATTATTATCCAGTTTATTGTTATAACAAAGGGTGCCGAAAGGGTAGCTGAAGTAGCTGCAAGATTTACGCTGGATGCTATGCCCGGTAAGCAAATGAGCATTGATGCTGATCTTAATTCAGGTGCCATAAACGACAACGAAGCTCGTCAGCGTCGTGTAAATATTCAGCGAGAGGCCGACTTTTACGGAGCTATGGATGGCGCAAGTAAGTTTGTAAAGGGCGATGCAATAGCTGCTATTATTATTATTGTTATTAATATTGTAGGCGGCTTTGTAATCGGAATGGTGCAGCGCAATATGGACGCTTTGAGCGCGCTGCAAAGTTATACACTTTTAACTGTTGGTGAGGGGTTGGTAAATCAAATACCAGCCCTTATGATATCAACTGCTACCGGTATTGTTGTTACCAGGGCGGCATCAGATGCCAACTTAGGTCATGATATCGTAAGCCAGCTATTTAATAATCCAAGAGTGTTTTTTATTGCATCAGGGGCACTTATTCTTTTAGGCTTAGTTCCAGGTTTGCCGGGAATACCATTCTTCACTTTAGGAGTGTTGGCTTTCGTGGTTGCTTACACATTGCAGAAAACAGCTAACTCAGCTGCTCAATCTGAGCTTGTTCAACAAGAAGAACAAGAAAAGGAAGAAGTGCGTAAACCAGAAAACCTGGTATCACTGCTTCAAGTCGACCCAATGGAATTAGAGATTGGCTATAGTTTAATTCCCATGGTAGATATGGGGCAAGGCGGCGATTTATTAGACAGAGTTGTTATGATACGCCGTCAATGTGCTTTAGAATTAGGATTAATCGTACCAACTATTCGCATAAGGGATAATATTCAGTTAAAACCTAACGTCTATGTTATAAAATTAAAAGGTATAGAGATTGCTAGAGGCGAATTATTACTTGACCATTATCTAGCTATGAATCCAGGAACTGCAGTGGAACAAGTAGTGGGAATTGAGACAGTAGAGCCGGCATTTGGGTTGCCGGCCTTATGGATACAAGAAGCTAACCGTGAACAAGCCGAATTGTCTGGTTATACGGTAGTTGACCCTGTATCGGTCTTGACGACTCATCTAACTGAGTTAATAAAAGCTCACGCAGCCGAAATAATAGGGCGTCAAGAGGTACAGACGCTGGTGGATGCTGTTAAACAAAATAATCCTGCAGTTGTTGAAGAATTAGTTCCTGGCTTGTTGTCGCTAGGGGATATTCAAAAGGTTTTAGCAAGCCTTCTTCGTGAGCGCATTTCTATTCGAGATATGGTTACCATTCTCGAAACTTTAGCTGACTATGCGCAATTATCTAAGGATACTGAAATTCTTACGGAATATGTTCGTCATGCGCTGGCTAGGCAAATCTCTCGCCAATACGCTAACAATAATATCGTTACATGTCTGACAGTTGATCCACAGTTAGAGGATACTATTAATTCAGCAGTACAGCGGACAGAGCATGGTTCATATGTTGCCCTTGATCCGCATATTATGCAGGCAATAATTAGCAGTCTTACTAGTGAACTGCCTAAGTTAACCAATATTGGCTATTCGCCGTTAGTCTTAACTAATCCGGCAGTTAGATTATATTTTCGCAAATTGACAGAGCGTGTTGCGCCGAATCTCACGGTTCTGTCCTATGCTGAATTAGAGCCAAAAGTTGAAGTTCAGGCTTTAGGGATGGTGAGATTGTAATTGAAAGTTAAAGTTTTCACCGCAACGTCTATGCAGGATGCTATGGCGCAGGTCAAAACAAACCTTGGTCGAGATGCTGTTATTTTGCATACTCGACGGCTACATAAAGGTGGCTTCTTAGGTTTTTTCTCAAAAGAAATGGTTGAGGTAATGGCCGCTGTAGACACTCCAAGTGTGGCTGAAGCTGAAACTAAGCCTATAGTTGTCAATGCGACAGCGCGTTACAGTGCTGATAATTCTAAAGAAGCTGCGTTGCAAATGGAAATCGCCAATATGAGAAAAATGCTAGAGCAAGTGCTGCATAAAATGCCAGATAGTGAAAAACAGGTTTCTCCGCTCTTGGAATTACTCGTAAAGAATGATATTGATGCCGAGATTGCCAATAACTTGATAAAAGGCCTTCCGGATGAGCAATCAATCCTTGGCGGCAATCCCACAGTAATAAGGCAGCTGCTTATTGAGCGTATAACCAATTATTTACAGCGTGTTGAAGGTATTACTATTTCACCGCGTGGTCCTAAAATTGTTGCATTAGTTGGGCCTACCGGAGTAGGAAAGACGACTACAATCGCCAAGCTTGCGGCTAATTTTGCTCTAAAAGAAGGCTGCAAAGTAGCCTTGCTTACGGCAGATACATATCGTATCTCAGCAGTTGAACAATTAAAAACGTACGCTGACATTATCGGAATACCAATCGATATTATTTATACCCCAGATGAACTTAAAGCATCTATATACCGCCATAGAGATAAAAGCCTCATATTAATTGATACTGCCGGGCGTAGCCCCAGTAATCAGTACCAACTGGCAGAATTGCAAGCTTTACTTGAGATAGATCCTTACATCGAAACTCATTTGGTGTTAAGCACGACTACTAAGTATAAAGATGCATTAGAAACAGTGCGCAAGTTCTCAGTGTGTTCGCCTCAGAAATTCTTGTTTACTAAGGTTGATGAAGCAAGCAATTTAGGAACAATTTTTAATCTTCTGTATACTTTCCCGACGTCACTGTCATATGTGACAACCGGCCAAAATGTGCCTGACGATTTTGAGTTGGTTAATCCAAAAAAATTAGCGAATATGATTTTGAGGGATTAAATATGCGTGATCAAGCTGAAAATCTGCGCCAACTTGTTCAAAGCGTCAATAATAGTTGTAAAAGTCCTGTAATAAAAAATAATAAAGATAAAGCTCGCGTAATAGCGGTTACAAGCGGCAAGGGTGGCGTAGGTAAAACTAATTTTACTGTCAATCTTGCATTGGCCATGGCTGATCTTGGTCAAAAAGTACTAATAATAGATGCCGATCTTGGAACCGCAAACGTAGATGTAATTTTGGGTTGTTCAACACGCAACAATATTTTAAATTTACTCGATGAAGGAATACAAGCCGATGATGTTATTGCTAATGGACCACGTGGAATTAAATACATGTCAGGTGGTTCTGGAATATATCAAATGGCCAATTTAGATGATCAGCAACTCAAATATATAATTGGTAAAATCACTAAGTTTGATAATTGGGCTGATATAATTCTTGTTGATACTGGTGCTGGTCTAAATCGGACAGTCCTAAATTTTGTAACAGCGGCAGATGAAGTTATCATTGTTACAACACCCGAACCCACATCGATTACGGATGCTTATGCAATGATGAAAGCTTATTCCGCCAATAATGGCAATGCACCGCTTAAATTAGTTGTTAACAGGGTTATTGAAAACGGCGAAGGACAAGTTGTAGTCGATAAACTAATCAAAGTTGCCTTTCGATTTCTTAGCTTACCGATAGATAGTCTAGGTTTTGTTTTTGAGGACCATAATCTTATAAAAGCTGTCAAGTCTCAGACTCCACTTTTATTGTTATATCCGGATACTATTTCTACTCAGTGCATCGAGCATATTGCTCAACGCCTGCTGTTCGGAAAGAACATTCCTCAATCAAATGGTATTAAGGGTTTTTTTCGCAAGTTTTGGGAAATGGTGCGGTAATTATCGTTCTTTTCAAGGAGGGAATTGCTATCATACTAGAAGATATCTTTAAGATTAATCAGCGAATGGAAATAATGGTTGACCAGTACCCGACAGAGCAATACCACAGCCGCATCGAAGATATATCGTCAAACAATATGACTATTGCAATGCCTATGAGCAAGGGCTATCCAGTATACCTCAACCGTGGCCAGCACTTTTTTGGAAAAGTTATTGTAAATGGTTTGGTATATAGATTTAAAAGCAATTTGTTGGAAAAAAGGGTTCACCCGCTCCCGGTATGGATTATATCCACACCTATAGAAATAAAAAAAATACAACAGCGATCGTTTGTTCGAATAGATACAATGCTACATGTTAATTTCAAAATTTTCGATACTAATCAGGATAACTCACCGCCAATAAATGCCATGACAAAGGATATTAGCGGTGGCGGACTAAGAATCATTTATAAACATTCAATAAAGCTTGGAGCACGCTTGCAAATATCTTTTAATATTCCTGATATTGGGGCGGTTGAAACGTTAGGCGAAGTTATGAGAGTAGATAAACTTGATGATGAAAGAGATCTTTATGGAATTGGTATTAAGTTTCTAAATATGCCGGAAAGTTTGCGAAGTAAGATAATTAAATTTATTTTCAAAAAGCAGCTTGAGTATAGGCAAAAAGGACTATAACTTATTTATGGTGGGATGAAACATGATTAAGATATTAATTGTCGATGACTCTGCATTTATGCGTAAATTATTGTCCGATATGTTCGCCGCTGAACCGAATTTTACTGTTGTTGATACAGCTAGAAACGGTAAAGATGCGTTTGATAAGGCTAAAAGATTAAAGCCTGATGTTATTACGATGGATGTTGAAATGCCTGTACTTGATGGCATAAAGGCATTAGAATTGATTATGAGTGAAGCGCCTACACCTGTCGTAATGGTCAGCAGTTTGACACGAACAGGTGCAGATGCGACTATTCGGGCATTGGAACTAGGAGCTGTTGATTTTATTGCAAAGACAGCCGGGCCAATATCCAGCATTTCGGCTATAAAATCCGAACTGCTAATTAAATGCCAGGCTGCTGCAAAAGTTAGTGTATCTCGTCTAGCTAAAATTCAAGACAAGAAGACAGTTATGCCAGTGCTTCCGCAAATGGCGGTTACTTCAAATGATGATCAGATTATAGCTATTGGAACCTCTACCGGCGGTCCTCGTGCTTTGCAGGAAATTATTACGAAGTTGCCTGGCAACTTGCCTTGTGGCATAGTAATTGTGCAGCATATGCCTCCAGGCTTTACAAAATCGCTATCCGACAGACTTAATTCATTATCTTCACTTACGGTAAAGGAAGCTGAACATAACGATGTAATTAAGCCTGGTTTAGTATTAATTGCTCCTGGTGACTATCATATGACTGTAGAACGTGAAGGTGGAAAAAGGGTTGTAAAATTAAATCAAAACTCACCCATTGGTGGCCATCGCCCTGCAGTAGACCCTCTTTTTGAGTCTGTAGCCAATTGCTATGGAAAGCGGGCAATTGGAGTCATACTAACAGGCATGGGTCATGATGGTGCTAAAGGGATACAATTAATTAAGAAGCAGCAAGGCTCTACTATTGCTGAAGATCAGTCGACCGCTGTTGTTTTTGGCATGCCAAAGTCAGCAATAGAACTCGGCGTGGTTGATAAAGTAGTGCCGTTACATGGTGTTGCAACTGAAATTGTTAGAGTAGTTAGTAAATAATGGGGGGTGCAATAATGGACGTAAATCAATATATGGGCATGTTTCTAGAAGAATCGCGAGAACACTTAGAAAGTCTAAACCGTTGCGTGTTGGATTTAGAAAATGACCCTGATAACCTGAGTGTGCTTGATGAAATTTTTCGTAGCGCCCATACTATCAAGGGTATGTCAGCTACGATGGGATTTACTGCAATTGCTGAGTTAACTCATGAAATGGAAAATATTTTGGACTTATTGCGCAAGGGTGAGCTAAAAGCGAATGCCGAGATTATTGATACAGTATTTAAATGCGTTGATACTCTAGAGCAACTTGTTGAGAACGTTGCAAGTGATGATCAAACGCCACTTGATGTTAGGCCGCTTCAGGAAAAACTAAATATGCTTGCTAAGGGTGAAGCAATTTCTCCAGCAGTGATAGAAAGTATTAATGATGAACCTAGCATTGAAATTGGTGACCATGAGACAAATGTTATTCAAAATGCCAAGAATCAAGGCATGCAAGCCTATGAAGTTCAAGTTACACTACGTGAAGGCTGTTTGTTAAAGTCAGCCAGAGCGTACATGGTTATGTCAGCCTTCGATGAGTTGGGTGAGGTAATTAAGAGCGTTCCCTCAGTAGATGAACTGGAAAAGGAAAACTTTGACTTTAGCTTCCAAGTGTTGCTTGTTACTGGTGCTGAGCAAGAAAAAGTGCAGCAAACTGTTCTCTCAATATCTGAGGTCGAGGATGTTATCGTTAATCCTTTCTCGATAGTCAGCAGCCCAGAAATTAGCCTAAATCTACATAATAGTCATGAAACTAAAGAAACTGAAGTAATCAAAGAAACTAAAGAAGTGAATCATAATTTAGTTCAGGGGAGTAGCTCCGATAAAAAGGTCAAAGGCGGTCAGTCAGTTCGTGTTGACATTGACAAACTCGATAGCCTTCTTAATCTAGTAGGCGAGCTCGTTATAAATAAAACAAGGTTAGAGCAAATTGGTATTACTCATAGGTTAGTAGACCTTGTTGAGACAATTGAGCAAATGGATAGAGTAACAACTGATCTGCAAGCTGTTGTTATGAAGGTACGTATGGTACCAGTGGGACAAGTGTTTAACCGTTTCCCGCGTATGGTTCGTGATTTATCTAAAGAGCTAGATAAAGAAATCAACTTGATTATCCAAGGTGAGGAAACCGAACTTGATCGTACCGTTATAGATGAAATCGGAGACCCGCTTGTTCACTTACTAAGAAATGCGATAGATCACGGTATAGAACATCCTGACCAACGTCAGGCAAAGGGGAAAAACCCAGTAGGAGAAATTCGCCTTATTGCACGTCATGAGGGCAATAATGTAATTATTATGGTTGAGGATGACGGCAAGGGAATCGATCCGGACATTATTAAACGCAAAGCACTTCAGAAGGGCCTAATTACTCAATCAGATGCTGATAAGATGGATAATGTCGAAGCTGTACGGATGGTTTTTCTGCCGGGGTTCTCAACTGCTGACGTTGTTACTGACGTATCTGGTCGAGGCGTAGGTATGGATGCTGTAAAAAATAAGATTGAATCTCTTGGTGGTATGGTTGATGTTGAAACAAAGATAAATGAAGGCAGCAGGTTTAAAATACGCTTACCACTAACCTTGGCAATTATCCAGGCTCTTCTGGTCAAAGTGTGTGAAGAAATATATGCTATTCCGCTTGGATCAATCGATAGTACTATTAGTATTACGCAAAACGATATTAAAACAATTCAGGGCCAGGAAGTCATATTACTAAGGGGACAAATAATTCCTATAATTCGATTGGCCAAAGTTCTTGATAGTCCAGAAGCATGTCAAAAGCAGCAAGATGAACTTTTTGTTGTAATTGTTCATTTGGGGGACCACAGAGCAGGTATTGTTGTTGATAATCTTATTGGCCAACAAGAAATAGTAATAAAATCCCTTGGCAAGCTTCTAGCGGGTATTAAAGTTATAGCTGGAGCTACTATTCTTGGTAATGGTCAAGTAGCGCTAATTCTAGATATTGGTTCTTTACTGCAATAACTTAGAGGGGGGAAAGCTGTGTCAGAGAAAACTTACGCTAGCGATGAGATTCAGTTAGTCGTATTTAAGCTTGGACGTGAAGAGTATGGTGTTAGTATTCTTCAAGTTCAAGAGATTAAACGGATGACAGAAATTACCCGTGTTCCGCACACTCCTGATTATATTAAGGGTGTTATAAATTTACGCGGTAGCGTGTTGCCGGTATTAGATCTTAGGAGACGCCTTAATCTGTTGTCAAAAGAAGATACGGATGATACGCGCATCATAATTGTGAAAGTAGAAGAAATTACTGTTGGAATGATTGTGGATTCTGTTTCAGAAGTGACAGCTCTAAGCCAAGAAAATATTGAGTCTCCAAATTCTGTTGTTGGAGGAATCTCAGCTAATTATCTGAGCGGTGTTGGGAAACAGGAGGATCGCCTCCTTATACTGTTGGATTTAGCTGAATTAATTGGTATTACTCAGGAAACAAAGGCTAGTTAACAAAATGGGGTGGAAAATTTGTCCGAAGATATCCTGAAGCTCTCTGCTTTGCAGTTAGATGCACTGCGGGAAATTGGCAACGTTGGCGCAGGTAATTCTGCTACGGCTTTGTCTCAAATTATTAACCGAAAAATCGATATGACTGTTCCCCAGGTTGCAATCATGCCATTAAATGATGTACCTGATGTCGTAGGTGGTCCTGATGCTATGGTGGCAGGTGTATACCTACGTGTTTTTGGACCAGCTCCAAGCAGTATTCTATTTTTGTTGCCTCGTGACAGTGCATTTTATCTTGTTGATATGCTAATGGGACGAGAACAAGGTAATACTACGTCTTTAAACTCGATGGATGAGTCTGCTCTTATGGAGATAGGTAATATTCTTGCTGGCGCATATTTAAACGCTTTATCCCATTTCACTAATCTAACATTATTACCTTCAATTCCTGCGCTTGCCATGGATATGGCAGGTGCTATACTAAGTGTAATTTTAAGTCAGTTAGGGCAAATGGGCGATCATGCTCTTGTTATTGAGACGGAGTTTACAACAGAGTTTGATGGCGTAAAAGGCCATTTTTTCCTTATTCCTGACCCTGGTTCTCTTAGTACTATACTGGCGGCAATAGGGGTGAAGGAATAATGCCTGACTTAATTAAAGTGGGAATGGCTGATTATAAAGTTGGCCGAAATCCAGCGAACCTTATAAGTTACGGCTTGGGTTCTTGTGTAGGGATTGCCTTATATGACCCCGTAACAAAGGTTGGCGGATTGGCACATATTATGCTACCAGATAGTAAGCAGGCTAGGTCAGCTGAAAATCCAGCAAAGTTTGCCGATACTGCGCTGCCGCTAATGTTGGATGATATAATAAAATTGGGAGCTGCTAAATCGAGGATTATTGCAAAAATAGCTGGCGGTGCTCAAATGTTTACCTTTGCTAATGCGACTGATATTATGCGTGTTGGTGAGCGCAATGCCGAGGCAGTTAAAATGGTATTAAAGAAGCTTGACATAAAAATGCTAGCTGAGGATACCGGGGGGAACTACGGAAGAACAGTGGAGTTAAAATTGGATAGTGGAATTTATCGTGTAAAAACAATAGATAAAGGCGAGAAAGAATTATAGCAGGGGTGATAAAGTGCGTAAGCTGTGGTTTGCTGTAAGCTTAGCACTGCTGGGGAGTGTTCTGACGCTGATAATGGGATTGTTATCTGACGTAAGACTATTTGCTTTATTAAATAGATTTTTTATTTCGTTTATATTTTTAGGGATATGTGGCTACGGGATAGCAGTAATGGTTGAAAAGTTTGTATTAAATGATTCTAAAGACCTAAATAAAAAGGGTCAAAATATCGATGTTATTAGTGAACAGCAGCAGCCCAGTGAAACTGACCAAGAGGATGCGTTTATTCCGCTTACCCCTGACAGTCTAGAACATATTTCACGACCAAAAGACTGACGAATTTAGGCTGGGGGCATTATTTACATGATAAATACTAACCAAATACATAATAGCGATATTTTAAAATTATGGCAGAAGTATCAGAACTCTAAAAGTTCGCAGATTCGTGAACAATTGGTCCATCATTACTTGCCGCTAGTGAAGCTGGTGGCGGGAAGAATCGCTATAGGCATGCCTCAACATGTAGATAAGGACGATTTAATTAGTAATGGCTTTTTTGGTTTATTAGAGTCAATCGACCGTTTTGATCCTGAGCGTGGAATTAAGTTTGAAACGTATGCAGTCGTACGTATTAGAGGTTCAATTCTTGACGCGATTCGTGTTCAGGATTGGGTCCCTTCTACTTTGCGTCAAAAGGCCCGGCAATATGAAAAGGCGATCTCTGAATTAGAGAATAAGCTAGGACGTTCAGCAACGGACCACGAAGTAGCGGAAGCGCTTAATCTTAGTGTAGATGACTTACACCAGTTGCTGAACAAACTAAATGCCAGCACGATAATTCCTCTAGAAGAATTCGCAAAAACAGAAACATCGTCAAGTTCAATTGTTAGCCCGTCAGAGAGCATTGAGGAACAAGAGGTTAAAGAGACACTCGCTAAGGCTATTGATAGATTGCCTGAAAAAGAAAAGACTGTAGTTAGTTTCTATTATTATGAAGGTTTAACTTTAAAAGAGATTAGCGTAGTTATGAAACTTTCTGAAGCGCGCATTTCCCAATTGCATACCAAAGCTGTCTTTCGGTTGCGTGGCGCTTTGTCTAGAATTAAATCCAGTCTAATTTAAGGAGATATATATGAATGATGATGAGATTGTTTTAGAAAAAGCAGAGCAAAGCACTGACAAACTCGACGGATATTATTCGATAACTCTCCAGGATGACGGAGTCTATTTAATTGTTATTGCCCCTCAAGGCGAAGGTGATCGAGTTACTGAGCCGGCAGTTTTTGAAGATTTAAAAAAACGTCATATTTTTGAGTATAATAAGGCATTAGTTATCAGGTGTGTAAGAGATGCCAAGGGTGATTCTATAAAAATTGCCGAACTGCCTGCTCCAGAAGTTGAACCAGAAGTTCAAGTGCTAGTTTCGCGTGACAGAATGGAAGGTTCTTTACAGGTGATAATTCCTAAGAATAGCAGGCCGCTTACTATTGAGGATGTCATGGACAAAATACAGCAGAGCGGGATTGTTTTTGGATTAGATCATGCAGCAATTCAAAAGGCATTTGATAGGCCTGGATTAAAAGTAATATGCGCAAGTGGCCAAAAGCCGATAGATGGGACTAATGCGCATATCAAATATCATATTGATATGGATAGTAAAGGTCGTCCTGTTGAACAAGAAGACGGGCGGGTGGATTTTAAAAATCTTAATATATTCACAACAGTATATGAAGGTGAATTGTTAGCTGAAAAAACACCTCCGACGCAAGGTATACCTGGAATAGACATCTTAGGTCAACCAGTTCCTGCAAGGTTAGGCAAGGACATACCAATGCCAATTGGTAAGAATGTTAAAATATCTGACAATAACATGGTAGTAGCTGCAATTGCAGGTCAGCTTCAAATTGCCAACAACAAAATTCATGTCATTCCACTAATTGAAGTAAAAGAAGATGTAGATTTATCTACGGGTAATATTGAGTTTATTGGCAATGTTATAGTTCGCGGATCTGTTCAGGCAGGCTTTACCGTTAAGGCACAAGGAAATGTCGAGATTGCTGGGTCAGTTAGCGGTGGCATTGTGGAAGGTAAAAACGTTATTATTCGCATGGGAATACAGGGGATGCATCGCGGATATATTAAAGCCGCTGAAAATGTTGTAGCACAGTTTATTGAAAATGCAACCGTTCATGCTGGTAATGATGTTCTTGTCAATGATGTGATATTGCACTCGAAAGTATCGGCTGGAAAGAAGGTAATAGTGGAAGGCCGAAGGGGTGTAATTGCTGGCGGAACTATAGCGGCTGGTGAAGAAATAAGGGCTAAGGTAGCTGGCACTCATATGGCCACAAATACCGAATTAGAAGTTGGAGTAAATCCTCTGCTCAGAGAAGAATATCAGCTTAATAGGAAGGAAATAAAAAAAGCTGAAACAAGTCATGAGCAAACATTGAAGGCACTCACTATTCTGAAATCAATGAATCAGGCGACAATGCCTCAAGACAAACGTGAGATGATGCTAAAACTCACTAAAGCCCAATTTCATTTAGTTGGCCAGGTTGAAAGTATGCGCAATAGGATTGCCGAGATTGAGTTGGCTATAGAAGACATGAGGTATGGACGCATACGCGTAGCTGATACTGTCTACCCTGGCGTTAAAATTGTTGTAGGAACCTTAGTCAAACCTCTGCGGGAGCAGATAAAATTCGTATCTTTCTATGCAGAAGATGGAGAAATAAAAATAGGCTCTTTTCAATAGTAATAGTACTAGATGTTAAAGGGACTAATTTACATATATCAAAAGTAGCAATTATCATGCTCAGGAAAATATAAACACCTCTATTAGATACTGCTTATGCGGATGTTAAGTAATGGGAGGTTTAAGAATGAGCATTAGACCGGTTGATTTACAGGTGCTTATTCCACATGCTACGGATGTCGGAAAATCACAGCATGCTGCTGATAAAAGCTTGATAACTCAGCAGCAGCAGTTTGGTGAGCAATGGCAGGATATATCAGCTAGCAGACAGCAAAAAGTTCAGAATACTGCTAAAGTAGAAGGCAGTAAAGTCCGAAGTGATAAAGAAAAAAATAGGGGCAATGACAATCATTCAAGTGGCGGTTTTATGGCTAAAAAGGAACAAGCATTAAATGAAACTTGCGAACAAATCGATGTTATTGATCCCGCACGTGGTCATTTGATAGACATTAAAACGTAGCCGAGGGCTGTTTTAGCTAATCTCGATGAGGTGTTGATATGCTTACCAGTATGATCGTAACTATAGTTTCAATAGTATTTTTTATTTTTTTTATTTTTTACAAACGAAAATTACTAATGCGCATATTTTCCATTAATACAATCGAACCAGCAAATCAATTTAAGCATCAATTAGAACAGACTGCCGACGAAATTATTGGGCGGATGGAGAACAAAATTGCTGAATTAGAATATCTGCTAGAAGTGGCTGATGAGAAGATTAGTAAAATTGAAGAACAAATTAAAATATCGGATGCTGCAGCAGCATCATCAGTATCATGCAGTCCTGAACACGGCACTTTACCGGGAAAAAGCACACCCGAATACAATATAAGTGGATTTACGCTTTTAGAGCCGACCTCGAATTTAGATATAGATCAAGAGGCTGAAAAACTGGACAACTTGACTAGAACTAGAGCGAATCAAGATGATGACGATAAACGGAAACTTGTTTTGGCAATGGCTGAACAAGGTTATAATATAACAGAAATCTCCAAAGCAACAGGTAAAGGGAAAGGCGAGATTATGTTGCTTTTACAGTTGCATAAGAGATAATAAAAGTTTGCATACTAGCTATGAATTACCAGTAAATACTCTTGTGATATATAGAAAATTATGTTATACTAGTTTTCGTTGTAAATCCACACGCAATCCAATTTTGTACTGTGCCTATAAGGTGAAAACAAAACATGCGGACTGCGGCGGTAAATTAACAGGAGGTGTACTATGTCAGTAATTTCTATGAAACAACTTCTTGAAGCAGGTGTTCATTTTGGACATCAAACAAGAAGATGGAATCCCAAAATGGCTCCTTATATTTTCACTGAGCGTAACGGCATCTACATTATTGATTTGCAGAAGACAGTGAAAAAGGTTGAAGAAGCTTATAACTTCGTAAGAGAGATTGCCGAGCAAGGACAAACAGTTTTGTTTGTTGGTACCAAGAAGCAAGCTCAGGACGCTGTTAAAGAAGAAGCAATTAAGTGCAACATGTTTTATGTTAACGAACGCTGGCTTGGAGGCATGTTGACTAACTTCCAGACCATTCAGAAGCGTATTAATCGCTTGCGTGAATTGGAAAATATGGAAAGCGAAGGCGTATTCGATGTGCTTCCCAAAAAAGAAGTGCTTTCACTGCGCCATGAAATGGAAAGACTGCAAAAGTTCCTTGGCGGTATTAAGAATATGAATAAAATGCCGGGGGCGTTATTTATAATTGATCCGCGTAAAGAGCGTATCGCAGTTGCTGAAGCTCGTAAACTCGGTCTTCCTATCGTAGCTATTGTTGATACCAATTGTGATCCTGATGAAGTGGATTACGTTATTCCTGGTAATGATGATGCTATCCGTGCAGTAAAACTTCTTACTGCAAAAATGGCAGATGCTGTTATGGAAGGTCGTCAAGGCGAGCAAGAAGAAGCAGCTGAGTAGTAATATTACAATAGATAAAGGTAAGGCGGCTTTTATGCCCCTTACCTTTAATAGTAGACAGAGGGGGTTCTTTTATGATAACCGCTGAAATGGTAAAACAATTACGTGAGCGTACTGGTGCAGGCATGATGGACTGCAAAAAGGTTTTGACTGAAACAAATGGTGATATTGAAAAGGCCATTGATGTATTGCGCGAAAAAGGTCTTGCAGCTGCTGCGAAGAAATCAGGCAGGGTTGCAGCTGAAGGTTTAGTTGAATCTTACATACATGGCGGCGGCCGTATTGGTGTGCTAGTAGAAATTAACTGTGAAACAGATTTTGTTGCCAAAACAGATAACTTTAAAGCTCTAGCAAAAAATATTGCAATGCAAATTGCTGCAGCTAATCCGGTATATGTTCGTCGTGAGGAAGTGCCTGAAGCAGATCTCGAACGTGAACGTGAAGTATTAAGGGCTCAAGCTTTAAATGAAGGTAAACCTGCAAATATTGTTGAAAAAATGATTGTTGGACGCTTAGAAAAGTATTATAAAGAAGTATGCTTGATGGAGCAGCTCTTCATAAAAGATACCGATAAGACAATTGGTCAGATTATTACAGAAAATGTCGCACGGATTGGTGAGAATATTTCTATTCGTAGATTTACTAGATACCAACTGGGTGAAGGTATTGAGAAGAAGTCTAATGATTTTGCGGCTGAGGTTATGGCTGCCGTCAAAAAATAAGAGAACACCCTCAGTGTTCTCTTATTTTTGGAAATATAATAAAGCATAGAGGATTTAACATCCTTATTGTAGAATTTACTCGAAGAACGGGGGTTGCTTTTTTGAGTGCCGCAAGATATAAACGCGTAGTTTTCAAACTGAGTGGCGAAGCATTGGCTGGTGACAAGGGCTATGGGATTGATCCAGTAGTTGTCGATGCCATTGCTCGCGAGATAAAAGACATAAAAGCTACTGGTCTTGAAATCGCGATAGTAGTTGGCGGGGGGAATATTTGGCGAGGTTTAGCTGGAAGCGCTAAAGGCATGGAGCGGGCGACTGCCGATTATATGGGGATGCTTGCAACAGTTATGAATTCCTTAGCTCTGCAAGATTCCTTAGAAAATTGTGGTGTAGACACCAGAGTGCAAACAGCTATCGAAATGCGTCAAGTTGCTGAGCCTTACATACGACGCCGCGCAATTCGTCACTTGGAAAAAGGGCGGGTTGTTATTTTTGCAGCAGGGACTGGGAACCCTTATTTTTCAACAGATACTACCGCAGCGCTTAGAGCGGCAGAAATTGAGGCAGATGTTATCCTCATGGCTAAGAAAAATGCTGATGGAGTGTATGATTCAGATCCGCGTTATAATCCGGACGCTAAGAAGTTTAAAGAACTGGATTATATCGAAGTCTTAAAACGTGGTTTAGGAGTCATGGATTCGACAGCAACTAGTTTATGTATGGATAACAAAATTCCCATCATTGTTTTTAGTATCGATGAGCCCGGCAATATCTTAAAAGCATCGCTCGGCCAAGATATTGGTACTGTTGTGGGAGGTAAGAAAGATGACAACTAAAGAGGTTTATTCTAGCCATGAAGAAAGAATGCAAAAGGCTCTTGATGCATTGCGAAGAGAGTTGTCTACATTGCGAGCAGGAAGAGCAACACCTGCACTTCTCGATAAGGTAACGGTCGACTATTATGGGACTCCTACTCCAATAAATCAAGTAGCTAATATAGCAGTACCTGAACCACGTATGCTTACTATTCAGCCCTGGGAGAAAACCATGGTACCGCAGATTGAAAAAGCCCTTTTGAAGTCGGACTTAGGACTTACACCTAATAGTGATGGTTTGGTCATTAGATTATCTATACCTCAACTAACACAACAGAGGCGTACTGAGTTAGTTAAGATGGTTCATAAGAAAGCTGAAGATAGCCGTGTTGTAGTTCGAAACTTGCGTCGCGATGCAAATGATGCGATTAAGAAGCTAGAAAAGGAAAAGGCTATCTCTGAAGATGACACCAAGAAAGCTCAAGACGACATCCAAAAACTGACAGACAAATACATAAAAGAAGTAGATCGTATCATGGCCAGCAAAGAAAAAGAAATAATGGAAGTGTAGATTTTGGATACAGTTGGTCAACCGCTATCTGAGATTAGGCAGTACTTAGAAGAAGCAAAAATTAGATATACGGTTTTCTGCACACGGCCTATTACTAGAATGTTTTCTGTTGATGATAATTGTCTTTATGTTATTCGGCAGCATATTGATGCTGATGGTATTTATCATTTAGTAGCTGCTGGTAAAATGGGAAAGGAGGTGCTTTAATAATGGCTTATAACATTACTGACGAGTGTATAGTATGCGGAACTTGCGCTGCTTCTTGTCCTGTAGGCGCAATCTCAGAAGGGGATCCTAAATACGTAATTTCTGATGAATGTGTTGAATGTGGTGCCTGTGCGGCGGTTTGCCCGGTTGGTGCTATACAAGCTCCATGATTGGAACCCCCTCGCAAGAGGGGGTTTAGTTTCTTAACCGGATTTTTTGGGGGTCTTGCTGTGTGGAAAAAGTGGTTTAGTAAAAAAAATGATATTAATAACGAAAAAGCGTATGATTCACTAGACAAATCACGCATTCCTCAACATGTCGCCATTATAATGGATGGTAATGGAAGATGGGCGCAAAAACGAGGCCTGCCACGTACCTTTGGGCATCGGGCTGGAGTTGAAAGTCTGCGCGATATCGTAAAAACAGCCTCGGAAATCAATATAAAGGCTTTAACTGCCTATGCTTTTTCTACAGAGAATTGGAAAAGGCCGACAGATGAAGTTAATTTACTTATGTCCTTGTTATCTGATTATCTGGATAAAGAAATTGATGAGCTTGATGAGAATAATGTCCAAATACGGTTTATTGGTAAAACAGATGAATTAGCTTCTGGTTTACAGCATAAAATTGAAAAAGCTCAGACGCGTACAGCAAGCAATTCCGGATTAGTGCTTAATTTGGCAGTAAACTATGGTGGAAGGGCAGAAATTATGCGTGCTGTTCAAATAATTGCAAAACAAGTGGAGCGGGGCGAAATTACTTCCGCGGAGATAACTGAAGCAACTATTAACAAAAACTTATATACTAATAATCTGCCGGATCCAGACTTGTTGATTAGACCCAGCGGTGACTTTAGGATAAGTAATTTCTTGTTGTGGCAGTTGGCCTATACAGAATTTTGGCTTACAAACATATATTGGCCTGATTTTAAGCCAAAGGATTTGATCCAGGCAGTATTCGATTATCAACAGCGAGATAGAAGGTATGGCGGACTGAAAAAAAAGTAATCCTAGAGGTACAAAGTAGGTGTAGCAATGCTTATAAAAAGAGTAATCACAGCCTTAATAGGTATACCAATAGCTATTTATATAATTAATCGTGGGAGCTGGCTTTTTGCTGCAGCAGTAAGTGTGCTTGCTTTGTTAGCTTGGCATGAGTTCTGTACCATGATGAACAAACAAAAGATAAAGCCACTATATATGGGTGGTATGATAGGAATATTGCTTATAACGGTTTGTGCATGGATAGGTAATTCTTATGAGACGATAATGATTATTATTGGTTTCACTCTTGTAACTTTAATGAAGGTTGTGTTTAACTGTGCTAAATTCAGTATTCCAGATGCTGCATTTAGTTTATTTGGTTTTGTATATGTTGGATTGTCTTTTGCTCACTTAATTATGCTGCGTTTTCTGGAAATTTCTAATACTCATATCAGCGGTATAGGAGATATTACGGCAGGTACCGCGTTCTTATGGGTTGCATTTATTGGTACCTGGGCCAGTGACACGTTCGCTTTTTTAGTTGGCTCAAAATGGGGCAAACATAAATTGTGCCCTGCACTTAGTCCTGGAAAGACGCGTGAGGGCGCTTTGGGGGGGGTTGCTGGCAGCATCCTCGCAGTACTGATTATAGGGCATTTCTTAAACCTGCAAGTTATACATAGTTTGCTCCTTGGAATCTTAATTGGTGTAGTAGCTCCAGTTGGTGATTTAGCCGAATCGGCTCTTAAAAGATTCGCTGGTGTTAAGGATTCGGGGAAGCTGCTACCTGGTCATGGAGGAGTATTAGACAGATTTGATAGTATAATGCTTTCGGTTCCTGCAGTCTACTACTATGTTAGTTTAGTACTGCTCTATTAGATGATTCTACTCCTTCTAATATTGATGCAGAAAAAGGAGAACGTTATGAGATATATCGCTATTTTAGGCAGTACGGGTTCAATTGGAAAACAGGCTTTGAATGTGATTGCGGCTAATCCTGACAAATTTAAGGTTGTAGCTTTAACGGCAAATAAGAATGCAGAACTGCTTGAGCAGCAAATTGATCAATTTCGCCCGGAAATAGCTGTACTAGCGGATTGTTTAGCAGGCGAGCGTCTTGCAAAAAGATACAATGGTCCAACTAAAATTCTTGTTGGCGAAGACGGTATATTGGAAGCTGCAACATGTCAGCGAGCAGATATTGTTCTTACTTCTATGGTTGGTTTTGCTGGACTGAAGCCAACCTTAGCGGCAATAAATGCAGGAAAAGATATTGCTTTAGCCAATAAGGAAACGCTAGTTGCAGCAGGCGGCTTAGTTACCGCCTGCGCGAAAGCAAAAAACGTGCGGATATTACCAGTAGATAGTGAACATAGCGCCATCTTACAGTGCCTTAGTGGTGAAAACCCTAATAATGTTAAGAAAATCATACTTACAGCATCTGGTGGTCCTTTTCGTGGTTTTAACGCCGATCAATTAAAGAAGGTGTCGGTGGCTGATTGTCTAAAGCATCCAAATTGGGCGATGGGTGAGAAGATTACAATCGATTCAGCTACTCTAGCAAATAAAGGCTTAGAAGTTATAGAAGCTAAGTGGCTTTTCAATGTAGATTATGATCAGATTGATGTTATAGTACATCCCCAAAGTATTATTCATTCAATGATTGAATTTATTGATGGTGCGGTTATGGCGCAGTTGGGTAAACCAGATATGCGGATACCAATTCAATATGCTTTAGCTTATCCTAATCGGATACGCTCATGTCTGGATTCACTTGATTTCAAAACTCTGTCTTCGTTAACATTTGAATCACCGGATATTATTACCTTTCCGGCATTGAAAATGGCCTATGATGCAGGCCGAGCAGGAGGTACATTACCCTGCGTCTTTAACGCCGCTAATGAAGAAGCTGTATATGCTTTTCTAAAGGGCCGCATCCAGTTTTGTCATATAGCTGAGATTATCAAATTTGCTATAGCAAGACATCAATTGGTCGAAAATCCTGATCTTTCCCAGATCTTCGCTGCCGATGAGTGGTCGAGGAATCTAGCGTCAGAGGCGATAATAGACTTGCAGTGATCAAGAAAACTTTTATGAGGCGGTGGAATACGATTGTCAATTACTGTTGTTGCGACAATATTTGTTTTTGGCTTACTAATCTTTGTTCACGAATTGGGCCATTTTATTACAGCAAAGGCTGTAGGTATGCGGGTCGATGAGTTTGCAATAGGATTTGGACCTAAGCTAGTTAGTAGAAGACATGGGGAAACACTCTACTCGCTGCGAATAATACCGCTGGGTGGGTTTAACAAGATTGCAGGAATGGACCCTGATGAAGAACAGGATGAAAAGTCATTTAGTGCAAAACCGATATGGGCAAGAATGTTAGTAATTGTTGCTGGATCAACTATGAATTTTATCCTGCCTGTTCTGTTGTTTGCTACAGTTTTCTTGAGTATTGGAATCGATACACCATCAAATCAACCCATTGTAGGCAGTATTTTGCCGGACAAACCTGCAGCTCATGCCGGTCTAATGAATGGTGATAGAATTTTAACAGTTAATAAGAATGAAATTGCATCTTGGCGTGAATTTGTTGAAGCTATCCAGGGTAACGCCGGTAATCAATTAAATGTAAGCTATGAGCGCAATGGTTCAGTTAACTCAGTCTCGCTTGTACCTGAATTTGACCAAAAAGGAAACCGTGGGATTATTGGAGTTATGCCGCAAATCAATAATTATCGCCCTGGACTATTTGAATCCTTTGGGTTAGCGGCTAAACAAACATATATTGTTTGTGCAAGTATGGTTACCGGTATTGTCCAAATGGTTACAGGGCAGATACCTGCTGAAGTATCCGGTCCTATTGGGGTTGCGCAAATGGCGGGTGAAGTAGCCCAGATGGGCATTATACCACTGCTTCAATTTGCTGCCTTTCTCAGTATTAATTTAGGACTAATTAATCTGCTTCCTGTGCCAGTTCTTGATGGAGGCCATATTGTAACACTCGCAGTAGAGGGATTACGTGGTAAGCCTTTAAACAGAGATAAACTTCAGTTTGTTCAGATGATCGGTTTTGCCTTACTGATATTGCTAATGATTGTTGCTACCTTTAAGGATGTATCCAGGTTATTTTAATTCAATAGGAATGAGTGAAATCATGGTGCGTAGAAAATCAATACCAATTCGTCTTGGTAATTTAACAATTGGCGGAACATCTCCTATAACTGTACAGTCTATGACCAATACAAAAACGGATAATGTAAAAGCAACGGTCGACCAAATTAGCCGTTTAGCTCAAGCTGGATGCGACATTGTTCGGCTGGCCGTTCCTGATATGAACGCAGCCCTGGCTATTGAAAGTATTAAAAAGGCTGTCAATGTTCCACTTGTGGCCGATATACACTTTGATTATCGTCTGGCTTTAGCTGCAATGGAACAGGGGATTGATGGATTGCGTCTCAACCCAGGAAACATTGGTGATGCTGGACATGTCTCAGCTGTTGTTACAGAGGCTAAGAAGCGCGATATTCCCATCAGAATTGGGGTTAACGCCGGGTCGCTTGACAAATCTCTCCTGATGAAGCATGGCGGTCATCCAACAGCTCAAGCAATGGTTGAAAGTGCCTTAAGCCATATTAGTATTTTGGAAAAAATGGATTTCAATAATATTAAAATTTCTTTAAAAGCTAATGATGTGCCGCTGACAATTGAAGCTTATAAATTAATGGCGCAGGCGGTTGTATATCCTTTGCATCTTGGGATAACTGAAGCTGGTACCATAAACTCAGGGGTTATAAAGTCAGCTGTTGGAATAGGGGCTTTATTAGCTCAGGGTATTGGTGACACGGTCAGAGTTTCGTTAACCGGAGATCCTGTTGAAGAAGTTCGTGTTGCTAACGAAATTTTAAAATCGCTTGGTCTAAGGGAGTTTGGACCAACTCTTATTTCTTGTCCAACCTGTGGGCGTTGCAATGTCGATTTGCCAGCTATAGCGAAAAAGGTTGAAGAGAAGCTAGCTGGCATAACAACGCCGCTAAAGATTGCGGTTATGGGATGTGTAGTTAATGGGCCAGGGGAAGCTCGTGAGGCAGACCTTGGAATGGCTGGCGGTAATGGACAGGGATTGATTTTTAGAAAAGGGGAAATTATCAAGAAGGTACCTGAAAACGAACTGATAGAGGCCCTTTTTACTGAACTTGATAAAATTGTCAGGGAGGAACCAAAGAAATGAAAGCATCACAACTTTATGCACCAACATTGAGAGAAACACCTGCCGAAGCAGAAGTAGTAAGCCATCAGTTAATGCTGCGAGCTGGAATGCTTCGTAAAGCGGCCGGGGGAGTATATACCTATCTTCCATTGGCTTTGCGGGTATTAAAAAAGATAGAAAATATTGTGCGACAAGAAATGGACGCAAAAGGTGGGCAAGAGCTCCTTATGCCGATTATTCAGCCAGCAGAAATGTGGCTGGAAACAGGTCGATGGAATGTATACGGCGATGAAATGTTCAGACTTAAAGATCGCCATAATCGTGACTTTTGTCTCGGGCCGACACATGAAGAGATGATTACTACTTTAGTCAGAAGCGATATTCGTTCATATCGCCAACTACCATTGATGTTATACCAGATTCAGAATAAGTATCGTGATGAAATACGCCCGCGTTTTGGCTTGATGCGTGGTCGTGAATTTATAATGAAAGATCTCTATTCGTTCGATCGTGACGAAAAGGGGCTTGATGAGAGTTATAACAAAATGTATGATGCCTATTCGAGGGTGTTCACACGATGTGGTCTAACCTTTCGCGCAGTAGAAGCAGATGGCGGGGCAATAGGCGGCAGTGGAACCCATGAATTCATGGTAATAGCTGATTCGGGAGAAGCTGCTATAGTGTATTGTCCTGAGTGTGATTATGCTGCTAATGTGGAAAAAGCCGAGCTTCAGCCGATAATAGCGCCGGAGGAATCCTTGGAGACGTTTGCCGAAGTGGATACTCCGGGTGCGAAGACTATTAAAGCGGTAGCGGAGTATTTAAATATACCTGCTGAAAAAACTATTAAGACATTAGCATATCAAACTGAAAAGGGTATAGTACTGGCTCTTGTTCGGGGTGATCATGAAGCTAACGAAATAAAAATTAGGAATCTTTTAAATTGTTTAGAACTAGAATTAGCAGATGAAAAAGCCTTAGCTGAGCAAACCGCCAGCACGCCCGGTTACATAGGACCAGTAGGGATAAAAGATATTACTGTAATTGCTGATTCGACTGTCATGAAAATGTATAATGCTGTATGTGGCGCGAACAAACTAGATAAGCATTACATAAATGTGAATGCTGGGCGCGACTTCAAACCAACCATTGTTGCTGATATAAGACTTGTCCAAGAAAGTGACCCCTGTTCACATTGCGGAACGCCGCTTAAGACAGCTAGAGGTATTGAAGTTGGACAAGTATTTAAACTATATACTAAGTATAGCAAAGCTTTAAGCGCTTCATTTCTTGACGAAAATGGCAGAGACGTTCCGATGGTTATGGGATGCTACGGTATTGGTGTAAGCCGTACAATGGCTGCCACTATTGAGCAGCATAATGATGAAAATGGTATTGTCTGGCCGGTTGCTATAGCGCCATATCAGGTTATTGTTATACCTGTAAACACTAAAGACGCTGAACAAAAGTTATTGGCTGAAAAGATCTATACAGAATTAAACAGTAACGGTGTTGAGACTGTGCTTGACGATAGGAATGAACGTCCTGGAGTTAAGTTTAAAGACGCCGATTTGATTGGTTATCCTTTAAAGATAACTATTGGCCCTAAGGCCATCAATGAAAATATTATTGAGGTGAAAGTCCGTCGAACTGGTGAGGTTAATTATTTCAGCACCGAAAATTATATGCAGGACATTAAGAATCTGCTTGCAAGAATCTAGCGGTAAAAAGCGTGATAAAATATCACGCTTTTTGGCTATTCTACAGAGGGGGTAAACAAATGCAGTTTGATTTTACAGCGGTTGTAATTGCAAAAGAAATTAATTTGACAAAAATCGCTGCTCATTTCGGTATTAATCGAAAATTTAAATGGGAAGAATCATTACTGTTAAAAGAAGAAAAACTACGTGGAATTTTTAGTCAGCACGAAAACAAGATGGTTTACATATTTCATTTCGGTAGTGCTGTTTTTATTAACTTTCAGCATCATGAAATTATAGATTTTGTCAAATACATAACTAAAGTAGACTCGGAAATAAATGCTCAATCATTGCCGTTTAAGTATTTGGATAATTATCGTTTAGAAAGCAATGTGAATGAACCTATAGCTCTCAATAATGATTTTATGGTCACAGACAAGGAGGACGCTTATCAAGCTGACATCGTGGCAATAGTTCTTGCTAAGTCTGTGGCACTGGAGAAGACTGAGTTTGAAATTGGGCGTCTACTCGATGAAATTGAAGTTGTGATTAAAGATTTATATGATGGTCATCTTGGTGTATCTGATGAGAAGTTAGCGCGAATGTCAGCAAGTATTCTTAGTTTTAGAATCAATACTTTATCTTACATAATGCTCCTGGACAAGCCTGATTTAACGTGGGTAAATGAGGAAGCAAGCTCATTATATGATGAGATGAGTACCCTTTTTGAACTTGATGACCGTTATCAGAATGTTAGGCAAAAGTCAGAGACATTAATGGATATCACGGAAGTAGTTGCAGGTTTGGCTCATGCACAAAGAGGCAATCGCCTTGAATGGGCAGTTATTATCTTAATTGCTATCGAGATTTTACTGTCTTTATATGAAATGTTTATCAGGTGACCAAGAAGATCTATAATTTTTCAGATGATGTTGACCGGAGATAATAGTGGGAATATAATGAGAATACTGGCGGAGGTGTATTTAGTTGAGCAAAGAAATACTTTTACAAGAAAATGTCTGGGCAGTAGTTGGCGCGACTAATAATGAAGAAAAATTCGGTTATAAAATTTTTAAGTTCATGAAGGAACGTGGACTAGACGTATATCCCGTAAATCCAGGCATTACAGATATAAACGGTATAAAGTGCTATCCTAGTTTAAAAGATCTGCCTATAAAACCAGGGGCTGTTGATGTGGTAGTACCACCCCGAATTGGTGAACAAGTTGTTAGAGATTGTGCTGAGCTAGGAATTGGTAATGTTTGGCTGCAACCAGGTGCTGATGCTGAGAATGTAGTACGATTAGCTCAGCAACTTGGCCTGAATGTGGTATATAATGCCTGTATTATGGTGGAGTTAAAGAAAAAAGGGGGTTGAAAGCATGTCTAAGGTTCTGAATGTGACTGAAGACACTTTTAGTGCTGAGGTTTTAGAGGCAGAGCAGCCCGTGTTAGTTGATTTCTGGGCTCCGTGGTGTGGGTATTGTACAAAGCTTACCCCGGTTCTGGATGATTTAGCTAGCGATAGTGATAAGATTAAGATTGTTAAAGTAAATGTTGATGAATGCCGTGGTATAGCTCAAAAGTATAGTGTAATGAGTTTGCCAACCATGATACTATTTAAGAATGGTGAACAAGTTGAAAAGGCAATGGGCTTTATGCCTAAAGCTGTAATTAGCGCTAAGTTTTTATCGTTAGTGTAACAAGCCTTAGGGGCTGCGCCGAAACTTTTGTTTCGGCGCAGCCCCTTTTAAATCTTGTTCATATTTGAATTGGCGCCTGAATAGGAAATATAATGAACCTATTATATAGGCGGTGAATAAGAGCTTGATAAAAGTTGCATTAGTTGGTTCGCCGAATGTAGGCAAGAGCGCTATATTTAACTATTTAACCTCTACATATGTAACAGTTTCAAACTACCCTGGAACAACTGTCGATATCTCTAAGGGAGAGCTAAAGGTTGGCGGGAAGAAATTCGAAATTATCGATACTCCTGGTATCTATTCTTTAATGCCGTTAACAGATGAGGAAAGGGTAACTCGCCAGTTTCTTAGTAAAGAGCATCCAGACGTGGTGGTGCATGTTGTCGATACAAAAAATATCAGCCGTATGTTAATGCTGACATTGCAGCTTTTAGATGCGGATGCACCAGTAATTTTGAATTTGAATATGATAGATGAGTCGCGAGCACTAGGTATGGATATTGATATTACACGTCTAGCCGATATCCTGGGAATCCCGGTGAATGCGAGCTCAGCAGTAAAGAAAACAGGTTTAGAGCCCTTAAAGAAAGAAATTATTCGATACCAAGCTAAACAATCCGTAAAGCTAAGGTTTTCAGCTGACATCGAACAAACTATTGAGCGTATTAGCAATCTTCTAACGGCAGACTATGGTTTATCAGCACGCATGGTAGCGCTATTACTTTTACATGGCGACGAGATGATTGATAAATCAATTCGGTCCGAGGCTGCTTACGGTCGGATTGCCAATGAAGTTAAGGAATTAGCTGCCCACTATCAATATAGTCTAGATTACGTCCTAACAGTAGAGCGTCAAGATATGGTAGAGAAAATTTTGCAGTTAGTAATAAGGTCTAAAGGAGTTCGACGAAATAATAGCGCCGAGAATCTCGGACGATGGGCGCGAGAACCTCTTACAGGAGTACCTGTTTTACTATTAGTCTTATATTTAGGGTTATACTTGTTTGTCGGCCAATTCGGCGCTGGTTATCTTGTCGATTACATTGATGACAGCATTTTTAGTAAATCAATTACCCCTTTTATTGAGCAAGTTGTTTATAGCCATATATCGGAAGAATGGGCGCAATCTCTGCTCATCGGCCAATATGGAGTTTTTTCACTAGGGTTCCGTTACGCATTTGTTATTATATTGCCGATTGTTGGAACCTTTTTTCTTGTTTTCGCCATATTAGAAGATTGTGGTTATCTACCTCGACTGGCCTTATTAGTAGATCGATTGTTCAAGCATTTTGGATTAAATGGGAGAGCTGTCATTCCGCTCACGCTCGGGTTAGGGTGTGGGACTATGGCTGTTATGGTAACTCGAACACTGGAATCGCGCCGCGAAAGAATACTTGCAACTTTTTTACTCTCTTTAGCAATTCCATGCTCCGCCCAACTAGGCTTGGTTTTGGCAATTTTATCACATAATAGTACAGCTGTGATTATATGGGCGTCTTATGTTCTTGCAGTTTTTGCTATTTCAGGCTGGTTGAGCGCTAAAATAATGCCGGGTAGTCGAAGTGCTTTTTATATGGAAATTCCCCCCTTGCGGATGCCTATTTTATCAAATATTATAACTAAGGCTTATACTCGTATGGCATGGTATTTCATTGAAATACTACCGGTATTTATAATTACTAGTTTCATATTATGGCTTGGTGATCGAACGGGTATTTTAGCGCAGATTATAACCTCAACCGAGCCGTTGATGGCAATGATTGGACTACCTAAAGAAACTGCCCAAACCTTTCTCTTGGGTTTTTTTAGACGAGATTACGGCGCTGCAGGTTTATATGATATGTGCTCCACTGGTCTGTTGAATGACAGGCAACTATTGATTGCAGCTGTTACTCTGACTTTATTTGTACCCTGCGTTGCCCAGCTTGTGGTAACGGTAAAAGAACGCGGGCCAGCGACTGCGCTATTAATGGTTATTTTGATTATTTGCATTGCCTTTTCCGCGGGTCTAGCTATGTTTCATATTTCAGATCTTTTTAATCTGGCATAGAAATAATCCAACTATCTCTCACCTTCAAATTAATTGTTTAAAAGTTGTCTAAAACGGATAGTCCGGATAATAAGCTAAAACTTTAATTGGAGTTTTAAGTGGTAAAGGGGGTTTTTATAATAAGCCAATTGACCCTTGCACAGTTAAAGGTGGGAGACAGAGTTAGGGTCGCTACAATTAATATTGCTGATAAAAGACATTTGAGAAAACTGGCAGTATTCGGTGTTTTACCAGGTGTCGAATTGGAAATTCTTCAGGTAAGACCTACATATGTTCTTAGAATCGGGCACACCGAATTAGCATTAGACAAAGATATTGCAAATAATATTGGTTTTATCATTTAAGCTGTCCTAACTTCATTCTTTTTGTTAGGGTAATTATGGAACTTCATTAAGGAATAGAAAAAAGACAGGGAATTCATCCCTGCCTTTTTCTGGTTGATTATTTTGCAAGCACCTTGTTTAAATCGGTAATTAGAGTATTAATATCGATTCCGTGAGCAGAAGCGCCTTGTTCGATATTTTCGAATCTTGCTGCTGCGCAGCCTAAGCATCCCATTCCATGACTGCGAAATACATCAACAGTTTCCGGGTGCTTTTGAACAATTTCAATAATGCTCATGTCTTTTGTGATTTGCATATAATATAATCCTCCTTGGTACAATTAGTAAACTCTACATAGTATAGCATAAAGTGCATTTAATTGTCAGTTAATATTTAGACTGTTTTTAAACTCGAATCTGGCTTTAACCATTATGCACAATTATAGTTCTATTGTTGCCCGATATTCAGAGACTATGCTAACTTTTGCTGGCGTTTTAACGCTATGAGAGTTAAAATACTGTTGTATCATTAAGATAAAATAAGGATGTATATATGAACATAATAGCTTTTTCTATTGGTCCATTGGTTTTTCACTGGTATGGGGTAATATTGTCATTTTCAATATTTATTGGATTATTAATTAGTATATGGCAGACAAAGATATTTGGCGATAGCCTTAAACATTTATTTGAGCTTGTCATATTCTGCGTTCCGGTAGGGATATTATTCTCCAGAATTTATTATGTAGCAGCTAATTGGGACCTATACCGCAACGTCCCCTTAGAATGGCTGACCTTTTGGCATGGCGGTCTTGCAATTCATGGCGCGTTTATAGGTGTCATTGCTACTCTTTGGTTTTATACGTATAAAACTACTATACCATTTTGGCACTGGGGTGATATTCTAGCTCCAGGCTTAGTTATGGCTCAAGCAATTGGACAATGGGGCAATTTTATAAACCAGGAAGCGTTTGGGTATCCAACAGCGGCATCTTGGGGAATCTATATTGATTTTGCGTACCGACCGTTAGGATATGAGCGCTATGATTATTTTCATCCTACGGCATTGTACGAGTCTGGGTTAGCCTTTTTTATCTTTCTAGTTCTTGTTTTATGTAATAGTTTTAAGGGTAAGTTATTTCATATTAAAGAAGGGTCAGTATTTCTGGGGTATATAATCCTCTATTCAATAGGCCGTTTTTTTATCGAAAGCCTTCGTTTAGATAGTGAAATGTTATTAGGCATACGCCTTGCTCAAGTTGTTTGTGTTTTATCTATATTATTGGCGTCTTGGTTGCTTATTTGTCGGAATAGTAGCAGATTCACTAACTTAGATAACAGCAAACATACTTAATTAAGAAAATGCCGCACAAACTCTCTCATAAAGGTAAAACCAATATGCAATCTTGCCGCTTTTCGCGTCAGCTTATTGGAACTTCCAGATCTAGTGCCGGGCGCTCCCGGAAATAGCATGTTCATCAGTAATTGACGTAGCTCATAGGAGATTTAATTAATTACCTAGTTAGTTGAAAGGGGAGCAAGAATGTTTAAAATGGATAGACAACTGACCCGGTTGTCTTTAGCCATCGTCTTATGCTTATTGCTTGTAGCAGTTTCGGCTGTTTCAAGCACACCTATGGCAGTTGGTAACGTTCGAGGATATTCATCGAATCCCGGCGATGTACCTATACTTAATTACCATAAAGTTGATAATTTTCATCATGCATTATCTATTCCGCCGAACGAGTTTGAGGAACAGATAAAATATTTGTATGAAAGTGGCTACAATACCATTTCCCCCGACCAATTAATGGCTTATCTTAAATATGGTGCTGCCCTTCCAGAGAATCCAATATTAATTACCTTTGACGATGGTTACCTGGACAATTTTACAAATGCCTACCCTATCTTACAAAAGTATGGCTACACGGCTACTATATTTTTAGTAACTAATTTAGTAGGTCATGATCAGCGATTTTTGACATGGGATCAAGTGCGGCAAATGGATAAGGATGGTTTTGTCTTTGGGTCTCATACAGCAAACCATATTCCCCTAACCCAAGTTGATTCACAGAAGATTGTAAACGAGCTTAATCAATCTAGTGAAGAGATAAGTCATCAACTTGGTAAACCTCCTAAGTATTTTGCTTATCCGACAGGTGTTTACAATGCTGAAACTGAGGAATTAGTTGCTAAAACAGGCTATACAGCTGCTTTTACTATACGTTACGGGCGAGTGAACTCTACTAGTAATCTTTACGCCCTAGAGAGAATTCCTTTATTTAAAGGCCAACGAACTTTTCAAAGCTTCTTTATTAGATTAAATTGTGCTCCTCTTCTTGAACGTTTTGGGGTCATAAGAAATTAACCAGGACAGTAGTCCTTGTTTGTTGGGACTACTGAGCCAATATTTAACATTTTTTCAAATCCTTCAGAAATATGAAGGATTTTTTATTTTTTTCAAGAAGATATAGGAAAAGTGGTTAATAGTGGTGGAATGTGGTAGATTAATTTCGACAGGTGGTGATTTGTCGTGCTGATGGGAGAGTATATACATACATTAGATACCAAAGGCCGGCTTATTTTACCTGCGAAGTTTCGGGATGAATTAGGGCAACGATTCATCGCCACAAAAGGTTTAGATGATTGTTTATTTGTATATGCCAAGGATGAGTGGGCTATCCTAGAAGAAAAGTTAAAGCGTCTGCCGCTTGGTAAACCGGAGGCAAGAGCTTTTGTGCGTTTTTTTTTCTCAGGTGCTGCCGAGGTTGAATGCGATAAGCAAGGCCGAGTTCTAATTCCTAATAACCTCCGAGAGCATGCAAAACTGGACAAAGATGTTATCGTTATAGGGGTGTCTAACCGAATTGAGATTTGGGATAAAGAACTGTGGGCAGTATATAATGAGCAAATAGCCCCTACAGTGGCTCAAGTAGCCGAAAACTTGATCGATTTAGGCATTTAAGAAGTAGTCGAGGTGATTATATGGATTTCCACCACGTAAGTGTTTTGTTAAATGAAAGTATAGCTTCGTTAATTAAAGATCCTTCAGGCATTTATGTTGATTGTACACTAGGCGGCAGCGGTCACGCTTCGCAGGTCGTTAAACAACTTAATTCTCAAGGACGTTTTATTGGTATTGATCAAGATCCTGCTGCGATTGCTGCGGGACGTGCTAGATTAAATGGTGCTGTATGTAAGGTAGATATTGTCCAAGATAATTTTCATAATCTTAGTAATATATTATATGACATTGGTATTAACAAAGTAGATGGCGTAATGTTTGACTTAGGTGTTTCCTCACATCAGCTTGATGTTGCAGAACGAGGGTTTTCTTATATGAATGATGCGCCTCTTGATATGCGCATGAACCCGGATGCACCGGTCTCGGCCTATGACGTAGTTAATTCTTACACAGAAGAAGATCTCACCAAATTGATAATAGAATATGGTGAAGAGCGGTGGGCTAAAAGGATTGCTCAATTTATTGTTGCTGAAAGAATGAATAGTAGAATAGAGACTACTGGTCAATTAGTTGATGTTATCAAGAAGGCTATACCTTCCGCGGCTAGGAGGGAAGGCCCCCATCCGGCTAAGAGAACTTTTCAGGCTATTCGTATTGAGGTAAACAATGAACTAAACATACTGCGGGATACCTTTGAAGCAGCAGTTGATAGTCTAAAGTCCGGGGGGCGGATATGTATAATAACCTTTCATTCGTTGGAGGACAGGATTGCCAAGCAGACTCTGCAGCAGCTAGCTAGAGGCTGTGTGTGTCCGCCCAAAATGCCAATCTGTGTTTGCGGACAAAAACCCAAGGTCAAAATTATTGGCAAGGCGCTCGCTCCTTCTTCCGATGAGGTAGAAAGTAACCCCAGGGCACGCAGTGCCAAGCTGCGTGTAGCGGAAAAAATTTAGGACAAGATTTCAGGGATAGTATAGAGTTCTAATTTCCAAGGAGGGTAAATACATATGTTAGCGAGTAGAAAGCAAGAATGGATTATAGAAGAACAAGAACAAATCGCCCCGTCCTCCGCCAAGCAATTACCGCGCCAAAATGCAAGTCTGCGGGCTAAGTGTTTTCTCATGGTGGCATTGGTGGCTGTAGCAGCTATGTTTGTGACTGTACGCAGCGAAGCAATAATCAGGGCTGGCTATCAACTAGTGCAGACTAAGGCTCAAGTCGCTAAAATGGATAAAGAGAACGAAGCATTACGTCTTGAAATTGCAAAATTAAAGTCACCACAACGTATTCAATACATTGCTACTTCACAGCTAGGCATGGTTGTACCGCAGAATGTATATTGCGCGTCTAATCAAAGCACTAGTCCTATACCAGGTAGTACTGTCAACGCAGAAAAGAGTGTAGTTGCAAAGATTTTTGACGTTATAAAGTCAGGTAAAGCGGAGGCGAGTAAGGGGCGTTAATTGAATTGGGGGAGATATGATTGGCGTCAGCTACACATGTAACCATTAGGAAAAGGGTTGCCTATCTTTTTCTGTTTGTCGCATTGATAATGGTCGGTCTTAGTTGTCGTCTTATGTACATCCAATTCTTTAGAAGCTCATGGCTTACAGAAAACGCCGTAGATCAGCGAATAAGGGATATACCAGTTGAAGCCAAACGAGGAATTATTTATGATCGAAATGGAAGGGAATTGGCAGTTAGTGTTAGTACCGAATCAATATATGCCATCCCTGCAGAAATACGAGATGCCGATGAGACAGCAGCCAAATTGGCTGCTATTTTGGCGTTAGATGCCGATAATTTAGCGGCAAAACTTAAGAAAAGGCAGGCCTTTACATGGATTAAGCGTAAGGTTGCTGTTGATACATCAACAGCAGTAAAAAGGTTGAATTTAGCAGGTATAGGTTTGACACAAGAAAATCGACGTAGTTACCCTAACGATAATTTAGCGGCTCATATCTTGGGATTTACTGGCATTGACAGTCAAGGTTTAGATGGAGTAGAAATGACGTTTGATAGCTATCTGAGGGGGCGTGCAGGTAGCATCGTTGTTGAGTATGATGCGAGGGGGCGGGAAATTCCTCATGCCTCACATCGCTTTATTCCGCCGATTGAAGGGCATAACATATATTTGACAATTGATTCTGTTATTCAGCAGATAGTAGAACGTGATCTTGAAAGAGTAATGAAAGAAACTCAGGCTAAAGCTGCCACCATTATTGTTATGCAGCCAAGAACCGGCGAAATACTAGCGTTAGCTAATCGTCCTGACTATAACCCAAATAAGTTTGCCGATTATGCACCAAAGTTATGGCGCAATAATGCCGTTTCTAATGCCTTTGAACCGGGATCAACCTTTAAGGTTTTAACAACAACTGCTGCTCTGGGAGATAGAGTTGTTAAACCTGAAGACAGGTTCTTTGATCCTGGTGGGATCGAGGTTCAAGGAAGAACTATACATTGCTGGAAACATGGTGGTCATGGCAGCCAAAGCTTTAAAGAAGTTGTGGAAAACTCTTGCAACACAGGCTTTGTAACTGTAGGACTCCGCTTAGGAAGTGATCCGTTCTATAAGTACTTAGATGCTTTCGGTCTGGGTAATCTTACTAACATTGATTTACCAGGTGAAGCCAAGGGTATCATAATCGATAAAAACAAAGTAAAGCCTATCAATATTGCGACAATGTCGATGGGCCAAGGTATTGCAGTTACTCCGATTCAACTACTTTCGGCGGTGTCGGCAGTGGCAAATGACGGCGTCAGAAACAGGCCGCAAATTGTTCGTGAAGTAAGAGAAAAGAATGGAAATATAATTAGGGGATTTGAGCCTGACTCAGTAGGTAGAGTTGTAGATGCATCAATTGCTCAGGAAGTAAAAGGAATTTTAGAAAGCGTTGTTGAAAACGGTACAGGAAAAAATGCATTTGTCGAAGGCTTTCGTATCGCCGGTAAAACGGGCACCGCTCAGAAAGTAGGCGCAGGTGGCTATGTACCTGGAAAATATGTTGCCTCTTTTGTTGGTTTTGCCCCGGCTGACAATCCGCAGGTCGCTATGCTTGTAATGATTGATGAACCAGTCGGACTCTATTATGGCGGTCAAATCGCCGCGCCTGTATTCAGCGCTGTTATCAAAGATATCATGCAGTATTTGAAGGTAGCGCCACGGTTGACGGATGATAGTCAGGCCGAGAAGGGAGAATCGCATATTACTACTCCTAGCGTTATAAATTTGGCAGTACCTGAGGCAGTAAAAGCTCTGCAGAAAGTGGGATTTAATACTCGAGTCGAAGAGGATGGAGAGCGGGTTGTGGATCAGATTCCAAAGCCTGGAAGCCGAATTCCAAAAGGGACAAATGTTATATTGTATACTATGTCTCCTAGATATGGTACAGGCGAAGTGACCGTACCAGACTGTATCGGGCTTTCAGTTCAGGAGGTATCCGACCTTCTTGCCCAGGTAGGTTTGGCTATTCTACCTGTCGGAACTGGAAATAAGTCAGTCAAGCAAGATCCTCTTCCAGGCAGTAAAGTTCCTAATGGTACTGGAGTGACTATATTCTTTGAATAGCAGGGGTTTATATGCTAGACTTTTTTGGTCCTAGTAGATAAAATTGGTAATAATGGTAATAATAGTGATGAGAAAAGGTAGGGGATGCAGCATGTCAAAGAGACTAGAAGAATTATTGGCTTTATTGCCGCAAGCAGAAGTGAGGGGAAGCATCGACCTGCTTGTTAAGAGTATAGCCCACGATTCACGAAAGGTTACGTCAGATTCATTGTTCATCTGCTTATCCGGAAGTAAAGTTGATGGGCATAATTATATTAAACAAGCACTCGATCGCGGAGCCGCTGCCATATTGGTAGAGAAAGATGTTGATTGTAGCGGTTTAACCGTGATTAAGGTTCCAGATACCCGTGAGGCGATGATTAAGCTTGCTCCAAGCTTTTACGATTATCCCGGGCGTAAGATGAGGATGATCGGCGTTACGGGTACGAATGGCAAGACTACTACTACTTATTTAATTAGAGAGATATTGCGACAGGCTGGGTATAGAGTCGGCGTCATCGGGACGATCCAAATACTTATCGATGACTTGGTTTTACCAATCAATAATACTACGCCGGATGTTATTGATTTGCAGGCAGTACTAGCTGAGATGATGCAGAGTGGAATTGAATATGTTGTAATGGAGGTTTCATCTCATGCGCTGGCTTTGGATAGAGTCGCTGGGTGTGAGTTTGATGTGGGTGTATTTACAAACATGACACGTGATCACCTGGATTTCCACGGCTCATTTGAAAACTATGCAGAAGCTAAAGCTAAGCTTTTTGGGATGTTGGGTGAAAAGGGTGGATTTAAGAAAGGTAAATCAGCTGTTATAAATGTTGATGACCCAATAGCAGATGTGATGCTCAACAACGCTGATTGTAATAAATTTACTTACGGGATAAAAGATAAAGCTGATTTTGTAGCAGAAAATGTTAGAATTAAAGCCATGGGTGCAGAATTCACTCTTGTCACTTCCTCCGAAAGTGTACCTCTTAAATTGGGAATAACCGGCATGTTCAACATTTATAATGTTCTTGCAGCTATTGGCTCAACTGTTGCAGAGGGTGTTAGTATGGGGATAATTAAAAAGGCACTAGAAGCTTTCAAAAGTGTTCCAGGCCGATTTGAGCTTGTCGATGCTGGTCAGCAATTTAGTGTCATTGTTGACTATGCTCATACCCCAGATGGCCTCGAAAATATATTAAAAACTGCTCGTGAATTTGCTAAACAGAAAATAATCGTATTATTTGGCTGCGGAGGTGACCGTGATAGGACGAAACGTCCTATTATGGGAAGCATTGCGGCTCAGTATGCGGATATTGTAATTGCTACATCTGATAATCCCCGGACGGAAGATCCGGAGACTATACTTTCTGAGGTCGAAGATGGAATAACAGGCAGTATTAGTGCGGACAAAGTCTATAAAAAAATTAGCGATCGACGGCAAGCAATTAAGACTGCAATAAATCTTGCGCAAGAGGATGATATTGTACTTATTGCTGGAAAAGGACATGAAACATATCAGATCCTTAAAGACAAAACAATACCCTTTGATGATCGTGAGGTCGCGCGTGAAGCAATTAGGGAGATGAAGTTAAATGGCAGAGTTTAGTTTAGCAGATATTTGTTCTGCTACTGGCGGAGAAACAGTTAAGGTTTTTTGTAAATATTTTAACGGTATTACGACAGACACACGTAAAATAGAACCAGGTAATTTATTCTTAGCGCTGCAAGGCGAGCGTTTTGACGGACATGATTTTGTTGGTCAGGCTATAAAAGACGGCGCTTCCGGGGTTATAGTAAGTAATGCTAGCTGTGTTTCAGCCGAAGCTAAGGTTAGTGTTATTGTCGTCAGCAACACCTTAAAGGCATTACAGGATTTAGCTCGCTTTCATAGATTGCGGTTTAATATACCCATTATAGCAATCACCGGTTCTAATGGTAAAACTACCACAAAAGATATGATAGCTGCTGTACTTAATAGCAAATATAATGTTTTAAAAACTGAAGCTAATTATAACAATGAGATAGGTCTCCCACTTACCCTGTTAAACCTTACAGATGACCACGAAGTTGCTATAGTTGAAATGGGCATGAGGGGATTAGGGCAGATTAGAGAATTGGCGGATATTGCCATGCCTAATATTGCTGTTCTTACAAATGTTGGCGAGACGCATATTGAACTTCTGGGCTCAGTAGATAACATTGCTGCTGCGAAAAGTGAACTGGTTGATGCCATATCCAGTAATGGTCTAGTAGTATTAAATGCTGATAATGAATATGTACGAGCCATGAAAGAAAAAACAGAGGCTAGAACTCTGTTTTATGGTATAGAAGAAAAAGAATGTGAATTTTCGGCGTTTAATATCAGACAAGATGATAACGTGACAACGTTTTCAGTGAAATATCAGAACGATATTTTTGAAGTATTTGTGCCTGTTCTAGGCAGACATAATGTATATAATGCGCTTGCGGCGATTGCTGTCGGTTTTAGTTTACAGCTAAGTATTGAGGAGATTAATTTCGGTTTTTCAAATTTCACAGCAAGTGCTATGCGGCTTGCTGTTATAAAGACCGCTAATTACACCATCATAAATGACGCTTATAATGCGAGTCCACTATCTACCGAGGCAGCAATTGACACTCTAATGCAAATTGCAAAAGGGCGAAAGGTAGCAGTTTTAGGGGATATGCTCGAACTAGGTCAAGTAGCTGTTGACGCGCATAAAAGGATAGGGGCTAAACTTGCTGATCTTGGTGTGGAAGTAGTAGTTACGGTTGGAGAATTATCGCGTCATACCGCTCTTGTAGCCGGTGAGGGCGGTTGCAAGTACACTAAGGCTTGCGCTACCCACGAAGAAGCAAGAACGGCATTAGAGGAATATTTGCAAGCCAATGATACAATTTTGATTAAAGGATCGCGCGGAATGAAAATGGAGAAAATTTTAGATATGCTAAGGTAAGATTTAGGGAGGTCTATCATGCAGGAGATGTTCTATGCTGCAGGACTGGCATTTCTGGTGGCTTTAGTTTTAGGGCCGTTAGTGATACCGGTTCTGCGACGATTGAAGTTTGGTCAGAGTATTAGACAAGAAGGGCCTGAAAGACATTACGCAAAGGCTGGCACTCCAACTATGGGTGGGATCATCATTTTGGCTGCGCTTCTAGTTCCGACACTCATATACGCCAGCAAAAGCGTAGAGGTGTGGTTAGCTCTGTTTGTGACGATAGGTCATGGCTTAATTGGCTTTTTAGATGATTTTATTAAGGTAGTGCTAAAAAGATCGCTCGGTTTAAAGGCACGCCAAAAGCTTATGGGACAGATAATAATGGCTATAGCTTTAGCATATATAGCATCGGTTTATATGCATCGTGGTACGGACTTATGGATACCATTGTTGGGCCTGAACTTCGATTTAGGACCCTTATATTATGTGTTAATTTTTTTAGTATTGGTGGGGACTACCAATGCAGTTAATCTGACGGATGGTCTTGATGGTTTGGCTGCTGGGACAACAACGGTCGCGGCAGTCGTATATGCAATAATATGCTTGAGTTTCGGCAAGTTTGAGCTAGCAATTTTCTGCGTAGCTTTGGCTGGAGCAACTTTGGGATTTTTGCGTTTTAATGCTCATCCGGCCAAAATATTTATGGGTGACACTGGCTCATTAGCACTAGGCGGGGCATTAGCTGCTGTTGCTGTAATGACCAAAACGGAGCTGCTTTTGGTCTTAGTAGGTGGAGTTTTTGTCATAGAAGCTTTATCGGTTATTATACAGGTTGCATCATTTAAAGCCACAGGCAAGAGAGTTTTTTTAATGAGTCCGATTCACCATCATTTCGAGCTATCAGGATGGGCAGAAACTAAAGTTGTAATAGCCTTTTGGTTGGCAGGAGTGATTTTTGGTATCACAGCTTTAGCAATTTTAGCGGCTAGCCGTTCGGGAGGAATATAATATGGAATTTCAAGGCAAGCGTGTCCTTGTATTAGGCGCTGGTATTAGTGGAATGTCAGTAAGCACAATTCTCAAGCGTCTAGGCGCTGAAGTTACACTCAGCGATTCGAGGTCAGAAGAGAGAATAAATAAAGATTTTACTCTTGTTCGAAATGCTGGGGTACGTTTATCATTAGGTGACCAAGATGACAAGTTGCTTAGTAATATTGACTATGTTGTGCTTTCACCAGGAATTTCTATTAACACCCATATTGTGGATCAAGCTCATAAGCAGGGAATAGTTGTAATGAGTGAGATTGAGGTAGCATATAGAATTTGCAGTAATCCTATTGTCGCTGTAACAGGAACAAATGGAAAGACGACTACAACTACTCTCATTGGAGAGATGATAAAAACCTCTAATCCGCAGGTTGTTGTCGGCGGAAATATTGGGCAGGCTTTGTCGCATGAGGTTTTTGAACTTGATCCATCCGGAATTGTTGTCGCAGAGTTATCTAGCTTTCAGTTAGAAGGTGCGTTAAACTTTAGACCACATATCGCTGCTATTTTAAATGTTACCCCCGACCATCTTGATAGGCATCGTACAATGGATAACTACATAGGAATGAAAGAGAAAATATTTTCTAAACAAACAGATGAAGACTATCTTATATTGAACTACGATGATGAAACAGTGCGCAATATGGCACAAAAAGCTGCATCTCAAGTGGTGTTTTTTAGCCGCAGTACTATATTACAGCAAGGTATTTCTGTAATTGATGGTGTTATAAACATTAGCTGGAATGGGGAAAACGTTCCAATATGCCCAATAGCAGATATGCAGTTAAAGGGTGCACATAACGTAGAAAATGCCCTCGCCGCTTGCGGAGCAGCTTTTTTCACTGGTGTTGAAGCTAATAACATGGCTAAAGTGCTAAGAAATTTCCGCGGAGTTGAGCATCGAATTGAACCGGTAGCAACTATTAATGGAGTAGCATACTTTAATGATTCAAAAGCCACTAATCCAGAGTCGGCAATTAAAGCGCTGGAAGCTTTTTCAGGCAATATAATTCTTATTGCTGGCGGTCGCGACAAAAAAACCAATTTAAATGACTTTATGGTTCTTATTAAGAAGAATGTTGATCATCTTATATTAATAGGCGAAGCAAAAACGAGATTTAAGGACGAGGCTATTGCGCATGGCGTTCAAAGCATACACCAGGCAGAGTCCATGGAAGAAGCAGTTAAATTAGCCCATTGCTTAGCTAAGTCTCATCAAGTGGTGCTTTTATCACCAGCCTGTTCTAGTTATGATATGTTTAACAATTATGAAGAACGGGGAAGGGCGTTTAAAAGCCTTGTTAAACAATTGAGATAGAAGGAGGGAGTTGCTTTGGCAGTCAGACCCAAATCACCCGATTTCATGCTCTTTTTTGCTGTAATAGCTTTATTGGCTATAGGTGTAGTAATGGTGTATAGTGCAAGTGCCGTTTCGGCCTATGTCAATTTTAACGATAGCTACTACTTTTTGAAGCGACAACTAGTCTGGGCCACATTAGGGTTGATGGCAATGATTCTTACCATGAACATGGATTATCATGTCTGGCAAAAATTATCTAAGCCGATAATGATTGCAACGATAATTCTGCTTATCCTTGTCCTGGTTCCCGGCTTAGGAAGAGTAGTAAACGGCGCTAGGCGATGGATCGGTTTTGGCTCCCTTTACTTGCAGCCATCTGAAATTGCAAAACTTAGCATGGTATTATTTTGTGCCGGCAGTTTAGCAGCTCGACAAGAAAAGATTACGAGCTTTATTAAAGGAGTCGTGCCGCAACTCCTTATCCTGCTTCTTGTATTTGGTTTAATTTTAAAAGAACCAGATTTAGGTACTGCATTAGCAATTGGTGGTACTGTCTTCGTACTTTTGTTTATTGCGGGGGCTAAGGTCAGTCACTTATCATCGCTAGGAATAGTAGGTGTCGTGGGTATCGTCGTAGCAATTTTAGTTGAACCATACCGACTAAAAAGGCTTTTAGCTTTTAGTGACCCTTGGTCTGATCCTTTGGATACAGGATATCATATAATACAGTCTCTTTATGCTATTGGTTCGGGCGGGATGTTTGGTGTGGGATTAGGCCGTAGTCGGGAGAAATTCTTATATCTTCCAGAACCGCATACTGATTTCATATTTGCAATATTAGGTGAAGAGTTGGGTTTCATAGGAACGATAACTGTTATCGTGCTTTTCTTTTTATTTGCATGGCGCGGATTCAAAATAGCTATTTCAGCGCCCGATATATATGGCAGTCTTGTAGCTGCTGGACTAACGACCATGATCGTGATGCAGGCTCTGATGAATATCTCGGTAGTGACTGCCTCAATGCCCGTTACAGGTATTCCTCTTCCGTTTCTAAGTTTTGGTGGGTCGGCTCTTATCTTCACATTAGCTGGAGTAGGAATAATACTCAATATATCACGCTATGTTAATTTAAAATGAGGGGGTAACATTCAAATATGCGCATCATTTTATCAGGCGGGGGCACAGGTGGACACATCTACCCCGCTCTTACTATAATTAGGGCTATCGAAAAAGCGGTAAAGTCCTGCGATGTTCTATTTGTTGGTACTCAAAAGGGTTTAGAAGCAGATATTATACCCAAAGAAGGTTATGATTTTACTACAATAGACGTCCGAGGCTTTGAAAGAAGCTTTACTTTCCAAAACCTTGCAACAATTTTCAAAACTGTAGGAAGCGTGTGGGAATCACAAAGTATTATAAGGAATTTTAAGCCGGATGTGGTTATAGGAACAGGAGGATATGTATGTGGCCCTGTTCTTTTGGCGGCAAGCATTCTAGGTATTCCAACCTTAGTTCAAGAACAGAATGTTATACCAGGAGTGACTAATAAGATACTCTCTCGATTTGTAAAAAAAATTGCCTTAGGATATGATGACGCAGCCAAGCATTTTAGTAACCAAGATAAAGTTATTTATACCGGTAATCCTATCCGCTCAGACGTTATGTCCGCTTCTCGGGAAGAAGGGATCCAGGCTTTGGGGCTAGATTTTAATAAAAAAACCATCCTTATATCTGGCGGAAGCAGAGGGGCTCGTAGTATAAACCAAGCTATGATTCATGTGCATCAATTTTTCGCAGGGAGAAAAGATGTCCAACTATTGCACGTAACGGGGAAAAACGAGTATAATGGCATAGTTGGAAATTTACAGCAGCGTGGTATAGATTTTGCCTCTGCTGGAAATATTAGTATAAAACCTTATCTGTATGATATGCCCTATGCTTTAGCGGCAGCAGATTTGGCAATATTCAGAGCGGGAGCTATTGGACTAGCTGAGTTAACGGCAAGAGGAATTCCGTCTATACTTATACCGTATCCTTATGCAGCCGAAAACCATCAGGAGTTTAATGCACTGGTTATGAAGAATAATGGAGCTGCTGAAGTCATTCTTGATAAAGAGCTCAGTGGCGAAAAATTGTTAACTGCTGTCAACAGTCTAATTGATGATAATTCCCGCCTCAGTTCGATGGCGCTGGCTAGTAAAAAGTTGGGCCGCCCCCAGGCAGCCGATGAAATTGCCCAAATTGTTATTGGTCTGTCAAAAATACACAATCATTAATTAGTAAATTGCTATTACCTAGAGTCACATCAACAGTGCTATTGTCATACAATGCAGTACGCTGTGACAAAGGGGCAGGGCGCGAGAAAGGGGAGAAGTTTTCTTGCTAAAAAACATCAAAAAAATTCATTTTGTCGGCATTGGCGGTGCTGGCATGAGCGCTATTGCAAGAATTTTACTAGAAATGGGGTTTGAGGTTTCGGGGTCGGATTTAACAACTACTGAAGTAACCCAAAGACTTGAGAAAATGGGCGCCAAAGTTTTTGTAGGACACGACAGCAAAAACCTTGGGGATACAGAAGCCATTGTTTTATCTACAGCGATTCCCAATTTAAACCCTGAGGTCATAGCTGCGCGAGAAAGAAACATAAGGATTTTTCATCGTTCCGATATTGTAGCTGCCCTAATGGCAGAGCGTAAGGGTATTGCCGTAGCCGGCGCACATGGTAAGACAACAACAACTTCAATGTTGGCAGTCGTATTGGAAAAAGCTGGCGTTGACCCGACAATTATTATAGGTGGCGATCTTAGTTATCTTGGTGGTAATGCAAAGCTAGGGTCTGGAGAATACTTGGTAGCAGAAGCTGACGAAAGCGACGGGTCTTTTTTAAAACTTTCACCGCATATAGCAATTGTTACTAATATTGAAAATGACCATATGGATTTTTACCAAACAATGGAAAATGTATTACATACTTTCGAGGAGTTTCTACTCAAGTTACCTAAAGAGACGGGAATGGCTGTCCTATGCTTTGACAATAACCATATAAGAGATATCGCGCAAAAAATTGATAGAAGTTTTGTATCGTACGGAATTGACAATCAAGAAGCTGAATACCAAGCTCGAAATATCGAAACGCAAGGTGTGCTAACTATTTATGATGTTTATAGATGTGGTAGCCTGCTTGGCACTGTTAGGCTCAATGTGCCAGGAAGACACAACATCTTAAATTCTTTAGCAGCTGTAGCGGTTGGTATTAATATAGGTCTTACCTTTGAAGATATCGCGGAGGGTTTAGCTTTATTTCAGGGAGCGAAACGTCGTTTTCAAACTAAGGCAAGGCTAAACGGTGTGTGGATAGTGGATGACTACGCACACCATCCTACAGAGCTTGCTACTACACTTAGAGCTGCTCGACAGACAGATCCAAAGAGACTAGTTTGTATCTTTCAACCGCATCGCTACTCACGTACAATGCTTTTAAGAAAGGAATTTGGTAGTGCGTTTGCTCCTGCCGACTTACTTATCCTAACAGATATATATGCGGCTGGAGAAAAACCGATTCCTGGTATTGATGGGAAGACTATCAAAGAAGAGGTTGAGAGCCAAACCGCTCAAAAAGTCGTTTATATTGAGGATAAGGCGAAAATAGCGAGATATCTTAGTGAAATAGCGGAAGCCGGTGACTTAATTATAACTATGGGAGCCGGAAACATTTATCAAGTTGGTGAAGAGCTTATAGAGATTCTTGTAAAAAGTTAAAATTGATTGCAATTTATTGTCTTCCATTGGGAGACATTGTTTCTTTTGGGTGGGTGATTGTACTTTTCTAGGAGGGGAAGGCGATGGAGAAATTTATCGTCACAGGAGAAGTACAACTGCGAGGCAGTCTAAAAGTTAGCGGTGCTAAAAATGCTACGTTGCCCATTATGGCCGCGTCACTCCTGTGTTCTGGCGTTAGTGTAATACACGATGTACCTTATATCCGCGATATTAGTGCAATGCAGGATATTTTAAAACTGTTAGGTGCTAAGATTACAAGGCAGGGAAACACACTTTTAGTCGATACAGTAAATGTAAGTAAAGCGGAGATACCGGAGCATCTTATGAGGGAGATGCGCGCATCTGTTTTCTTGATGGGACCACTTTTAGGTCGATTCAAGAAGGTTCGATTATCTTATCCAGGCGGCTGTGATATTGGGCCAAGGCCTATTGACTTACATATTAAGGCTTTGGAAAAAATCGGGGCGAAAGTTAGTGAGAGATTTGGTTTTATTGATGTCGAAGCCTTCAAGCTTACAGGCGGCGAAATAAACTTTGATTTTCCTAGCGTAGGCGCAACTGAGAATGCTATGATGGCCGCAGTATTGGCAGATGGAGTTACAATTATTCGTAATGCTGCGAGAGAGCCAGAAATCTATGACTTGCAGATATTTCTGAACAAAATGGGAGCGAAAATTGTTGGTGCAGGTACAGATACGATACGCATTGAAGGAGTTCGTCAGGTATTTCCTACTGAACATATAATCATTCCTGATCGAATCCAAGCCGGGACGTTTTTAATAGCTGGTGCAATGACGCGTGGGGATGTTACCGTTGAAAATATTAGACCAGAGTATCTCTTTTCAGTTTTAGATAAGCTAGAGGAAATTGGTGCCCATATTGAGACCGGATTTAATTATATTCGTGTTAAAGCCGAAGAACTTCGAGGGGTAGATATTAAGACACTTCCACATCCTGGCTTTCCCACGGATTTACAGGCTCCTATTTTATCGTTACTGACTATTGCAAAGGGAACTAGTATTATTACTGAGACAATTTTTGAAAATCGGTTTAAGCATGTAGACGAATTATCACGAATGGGTGCTAGAATAAAGGTAGAAGGCCGGACGGCTATAATTCGGGGGGTTTCTAAGCTTACGGGTGCAAATGTTGATGCTCCTGATTTAAGGGCAGGAGGTGCGCTAGTATTGGCGGCTCTTGCGGCTGAGGGCGTATCAGAGATCGAGTCTGTTCAGCATATTGATAGAGGGTATGAAAACTTTGAAGAAAAGCTACGCCATTTAGGCGCAAATATTGTAAGGTGCAAATCCAGTTAGGAGGTCAGTATGAAAAGTAGAAAAGTTGCAGTTGTTATGGGAGGGCCATCTGATGAGCGAGAGGTATCTCTTAATACCGGTAGAGCAATTTTATCTGCCCTACAGGAAAAAGGATACAATGCTGTTGGAATTGATCTTGAACCAGAACGTTTTGTAACTCAACTGCAAGAAGAAAGAATTGAGGTCGTCTTTAACGCAATTCACGGGAAGTATGGCGAAGATGGGATATTACAAGGCGTTTTAGAATTGCTTAAGATTCCTTATACTGGATCAGGCGTTTTAGCTAGCGCAATGGCAATGGATAAAGGAGTCTCGAAACATATGTTCATTGCTGGGGATATACCGACGCCACGTTCTCGTATATATACCAAAGAGCGCTATGACTCGGATTTGCCGACTGAGATTCAAGCTGATTTTGGCATGCCAGTAGTAGTAAAATCATCTGCTCAGGGTTCTAGTATAGGTGTCAATATTGTTGAACAGCCTAAGGCCTTATCCGCTGCAATAGACCAGGCTTTCAAATATAGTGAGAATATATTAGTAGAGAAATTCATTAGTGGTAAAGAAGTAACCGTCGCCATAATAGGAAAAAACAAATTCGAAGCTTTGCCGATTATTGAAATAGTTCCTCACTCAGGTCGGTATGATTACCATTCGAAGTATACCAAAGGGGCGACCGAGTATATTGTTCCTGCAAGACTTTCGGAAGACGTTGCGCGCAATGTTCAAAAGGTTGCATTAGAGGCGTTCAAAGCCCTCGGTTGTCGAGGTATTGCGAGAGTAGATATTATGCTTGATGAAGATGATCGTCCATATGTATTGGAGATTAATACAATACCTGGTATGACGGCTACCAGTTTAGTACCTAAAGCTGCTGCGGCTGCTGGGATATCCTTCGCGGATCTATGTGAACGTCTGCTGCTAATGGCTGATTTATAACTAATTAACAAAATTAGGCAGCATATAATAATGCTGTCTAATTTTGTTAGTTTATCATCTGAGAGATGATAGTGTATAATTACATTAAAGACTGACCAATTCGCTACAGGAGTGATTAGATGCAAAAATTTGAGCGAATACGGCATGGCAGCCAGGAGCGTCAACCTATAGGTCAAATATTTATAGTATTATTAGTTTTGCTTGTAATGCTTATCGCAGGTTTTTTATTTCTTAACTCGCCTTATTTTACAGTAGGACAAATATCCGTAGAGGGAAATAAGTATATTGCAGTCGAAGAAATACACCGTATTGCAGGCATACCTGAGCCAGTTAATATTTTCCGGCTTAACACTGCAGATATTAAAGATAATTTAAAAAACGACCTGCGGGTTACCGATGTGGATGTCACACGTAAATTTCCCAGCACAATAGTTATCAGCGTAAAAGAGCGGCAGCCATTGGTTTATGTTGCAAGCGGCTATGGCTTTTTTGAAGTCGATAAGCAGGGAGTAATACTCGCGGCTTTAAAGAACCTAAAACAAATTAATGTTCCTATGGTAACTGGACTCAGACTAGAAAGCGGCTATGTGGGTGATACAGTAAGTAATCCAGAGATTAAACCTGTTTTGGAATATTTGTCAAATCTAGATCCTACGACACTAAACCAAATATCTGAGGTGAATATCAAATATCCAGAAAGTATAATTGCATATACTGTTAGTTCAGCACAGATAAGAATAGGTAAAAATGAGCGTATTAGCGATAAGGCTAGACTGACAAATGAAATACTGCGTGAAATTAATGGTAAAAACGCTGCACTTGAGTATATAGATTTAAATTTTTCTTCGCCATTTATAAAATTCAAGCAGTAATGTGATATTATTCTATAGTCAGTATTTATAGAAAAGAGGTGAGAATTAAATGCTTCCTATTAAGCAAGGACAAGCAGCAATTGCTTTTGTGTGTGTTATATTAGGTATAATGCTTGCAGTACAATTTCGCACTACACAGGATATTCGTTCAAGTGTTCCATTTCAAAGGATTGAGGATTTATCCCAACGCCTCAGCCAAACTGAAAAGGAAAGAGATGTATTACAAAAGCAACTTCATGAATTGCGAGAAAAACCCGGTCTTGAGACTGCTTCGCGAGAAATGGAAATAGTAAAAATGGGTGCTGGTGTTACTCCGGTACAAGGGCCTGGTTTAAGTGTAATTATAGACGATAGCAAGCGGCAGTCTAAACCGGGTGAGAATCCTAATTTATACCTAATTCACGATGATGATATTCTCAAGGTGATTAATGAGTTGTGGGCTGCTGGCGCTGAAGCCATTTCTATTAATGAGCAGCGTCTAATAGCTAGCTCTGAAATTCGATGCGCTGGACCGACTTTATCGGTGAATAATACCCGTTATTCACCACCCTATGAAATAAAAGTTATTGGGGATGTTAAAACTCTGGAGAATGCATTAAAAATGCGAGGCGGAGTTATTGAGACGCTTCAATTCTGGGGTATTCAAGTTGCAATTAAAAAACAAGAAAGCTTAGTTATACCGGCTTATAAAGGAACTTTCCGATTTGAGCTGGCAAAGCCAGTTAAGGATGGTGGTCAATAATGGTTTTACCGGTTACTGGACTGATTATAGGACTTATTATTGGTAGTTTATTTCCAATCAGTATACCGGTTCAATACGCGCAGTTCATGTCTGTAGCATTACTTGCTGCACTTGACTCGGTATTTGGCGGGTTACGAGCTGGCGCCGAAGAAAAGTTTGATAATACAATTTTTATTACCGGCTTTTTTACCAATGCTTTGTTAGCAGCCAGCCTTGTTTACGTTGGCGAACGTTTAGGGATTGATTTGTATTATGTTGCCTTGCTGGCGTTTGGGTTACGTATATTCCAAAACTTAGCAATTATTCGTCGTTATTTTTTAAAAAAATGATACTTTTTATCAGTTTCTAAAAACCGTCGTTTTGACGGTTTTTACTTTATATTGCCTAATATGATAATACCTAAAGAATTACCTGGGACTTAAGTTATATTTTAGTCAAAAGTTCTATTTTATTTTGTAACAAAAAAGGGAAAATGATACTTCTGTTGAAACATATGGAATGTAACATAATATTTTTGGGCGAGGGAAAGGCATGGATAAGAGTCACGTATTAGGCATCGATGTTGGTACGGAGACTATCAAGGTTTTCACTGGAACAGTGTCAAATGAAAGTAAACCTGTTATTGATAGTATCGGTATTATTCCTACTGAAGGTTTCGACAAAGGGGTAGTGTCTGATATTAAGGCCCTTGCAAAAACAATTAGACAAGCTGTTGATTGTGTGAATTTTGGCAAAGATACCCCAGCAAGGGCTTATATTGGAATTGGCGGAATGGGTCTGCGGTCTTTTAGGTGTGAAGGTAGTGTTGCGCCATTGTCTTGTAATGGAATAACTAAGGATGATATCGATAGGGTATGCAGAGCTGCTGTTCTAGCAGGTATACCTGAAGAACTTTATGTATTGCATGTCATTCCTCTTTATTTTTCAGTTGACAAGCAAAAGCAGATATCTCCGCCAGTTGGGCAGCAAGGCGCCTGTCTCGAAGTTGAAGCGCATGTGGTTGCAATGCCAGCACAAGGCTTCAATGAAGTAACTTCCGCAATACAGAAGGCTGGTATAACAGTAGCCGGAGTTACTTCAAATTCAATAGTTGAAGCTCAGTTGTTTCTCATGGATGATTTGAAAAGCAACAGAATGATTGTTGATATTGGAGCGGGTACTACTGATTTAGCAATATTTAGTGACGGGTGCATTTATCATTCTGCTTCACTACCGTTAGGTGGTAACTATATCACGAGAGATATTATGCAAGCATTAAATATAAGCCAATCGCATGCTGAAGGTATTAAGCGGTATTATTCCCGCCTTGACCAGAATCTTAGAGGACAAGGTGTGATGCTTGACTGCAATGACTACGGGACGACGGATAAACAGATTTCATATGACTTCCTATGCGATGTAATTGAATGTCGGGTTGAGGAAATTATTCAGCTAATTCATGATTATGTCAAAGAAATAGTGGCTGATTATCCTTTGGATGAGATTCTTCTTACAGGCGGGTGTTCGCTGCTGCCGAGCATAAACCCGCAGCTCGCAAAAAGGTTTGGGGTTGACGTCTACAATAAACAGCCAGATCAAACGTTAGCGGAATACTGCTATCCGAGCAATACGTCGTGTTATGGAGTAATGTGTTATGCAGCCCAATTTGCTCAAGCAGTTGAAGTGATACCTGAGCCAACCTCTTGGCGGTCATTATTTAATAAAGTCAAAAAATTTTTTTGATAGCGTGGAGTATAGAAAAGGGAGGAAAGATTTTTCATGCTCGAATTCGATATGGATTTAGACCAATTTGCCTCAATCAAGGTTATCGGAGTTGGCGGTGGTGGAAATAACGCAGTTAATCGTATGATCACTGCTGGCTTAATGGGTGTAGAATTTATATCAATAAATACAGATGCTCAGGCGCTTGTTCATGCATTAGCTCCTCATCGCATTCAAATTGGCGAAAAACTGACCAAAGGTCTTGGCGCAGGAGCAAACCCCGAAGTTGGTGAAAAGGCTGCTCAAGAAAGCCGTGAGGAAATAATAAAGGCACTACGCGGTGCTGATATGGTTTTTGTAACTGCAGGAATGGGCGGTGGTACCGGTACTGGAGCTGCACCTGTAGTAGCTGAATGTGCAAAAGAGGTTGGTGCGCTAACTGTAGGTGTTGTAACAAAGCCTTTTGCGTTTGAAGGAAGACGCCGCCAGAGCCAAGCTGAACGCGGAACTGCTAAATTAAAGGAAAAGGTTGATACGCTAATAACAATACCTAACGATCGTCTTATGCAGGTTGTAGATAAACGTACGCCAATTATGGAAGCTTTCCGAATTGCAGATGACGTTTTGCGCCAAGGTGTTCAAGGTATCTCAGACTTAATAGCTGTTCCTGGTCTTATAAATCTTGATTTTGCTGATGTCAAAACTATTATGCTTGAACAAGGTTCAGCCCTAATGGGAATAGGCATTGGGTCAGGTGATAATAGGGCGGTTTCAGCTGCAGAGGCAGCTATTAGAAGTCCACTATTAGAAACGTCTATTGAGGGAGCGCGTGGAGTACTTCTCAATATCACCGGTGGTCCTAATCTTGGTCTGTTTGAAGTTAATGAGGCGGCTGAAATTATTGCTAATGCGGCTGATCCGGAAGCTAATATAATCTTTGGATCTGTCATTGATGAAAGATTCGGAGATGAAGTTCGAGTAACTGTTATTGCTACTGGTTTTGATGCGCGACCGACAAAGACTGCCCCTAATAGTGGAGAAACAACAAAAATAGAGCCCTTTAGGCATCCTGACTTAGATATACCGGCTTGGATGCGACGTTAAAAATTACTAAAATCCAACTCTTAATTGAGTTGGATTTTTTTTTACTCAAAAACTAGAAATTGTGCTCTCTTAACTGCATCAATTTACAAATTTTTGAAGTTAATCCAGTTATAATGAGAATAACAAATATAAGACAGGAATAGATTGTTATGAAAGTCAATTGCAGAAAATCTATTAGGTGGACTTACACATGCAAATCTACGTGGATATACTATTTGTGGTCAACTTAATAATGAATAGCTTAATTCTGCTGCTGACTGCATTTGTGGCGAGGGCTCACTACGTGTGGTGGCGCTTGCTTACGGCAGCTATTGCAGGATCGGTCTATGTTATTGCCGGTGTTGTGCCGCAACTAGAGTTCTTCTATACAGTTCCTTGTAAGTTTATGGCCTCTTTCATAATTGTAATACTAGCGTTCGGGCCAAAAACAATAAGGATACAGTTTTTACTTGTTGTAATTTTTTATATAATTTCGTTTGTCTTAGGGGGGGCGGTAGTTGGGTGGTTGTTTTTCTGGGAGTCAGGAAATATGTCTATTGGCTTAAAGGAATTAGGTCAGTATGGCGGAATTTCCTGGATAATGTTGATGGGCGGCAGCTTGCTTTGTGCCACCATGCTTTTTTTAATAATAAGGGTTGTACTTAAACGTATGCTTTGTCAGCGAACACTATACCAAGCGGAAGTACTCTATGATAACAAATCGGTAGCTTTAAACGCGATGCTTGATACGGGAAACGCCCTTTATACAATTGTGGGTCGTAAACCGGTTGTCTTGGTTGATCAGCTTGCTTTAGAAAAGGTTCTCAATGAATGTGTTTCTGAGTATCTACAAGATAACTCTCCAGAAGAATGGTTGGAAAAACTAGAGGCTTGCAAAGACAAGAATTGGCTATCGCGTATCCAAATTATCCCCTACAAGGCAGTTGGATCATGCAGTATGTTGCTGGGATTTCGACCAGATTGCATTAGAGTTAAAACTGATAAGGGTGATATAGAAACATCAGACGTGGTACTCGGTATATATCATGGGACTTTATCAAATAACGGCATGTACGAAGCGCTTCTACATCCTGCTGTCATAAATATGTAATTGGGGGAGAGAAAATGCTCATAACTTGGCCGATAATAAGGCTTGCAATTAAGCTTAAAGTAATTGCCATTTTACAAATGCTTCGAATATTAGAACCAGACGAAGTGTTTTATGTTGGAAGTACCGAAATTTTACCGCCGCCGCTGAGTAATGATGAAGAGGTTTTTTTGCTTACTCGATTGCAAAAGGGCGATAAAGCTGTAAAAAGCGTATTTATTGAACGAAATTTACGTCTAGTTGTATATATTGCAAGGAAGTTTGAGAATACTGGAGTCGGTATTGAGGATTTAGTCAGTATAGGTACAATCGGCCTCATTAAGGCAGTTAATACGTTCGATCCAGTAAAGCGAATTAAGCTTGCGACATATGCATCACGATGCATAGAGAATGAGATACTAATGTACCTTAGGCGTAACAGTAAAACACGCAGTGAGGTCTCTTTTGATGAACCGCTGAATATCGACTGGGATGGAAATGAGCTTTTGCTTTCTGATGTTCTCGGGACAGAAAATGATATTATTTATAAGTCGGTAGAAGAAGAAGTTGATAAAACATTACTTTATACTGCAATGAATAAACTGTCTGGACGAGAACGCCGTATAATGGAGCTGAGATTTGGCCTGAATGAGGACGGGGGAGAGCGTACTCAAAAAGAGGTGGCAGATTTGCTTGGAATATCGCAATCGTACATCTCGCGTTTAGAAAAAAGAATAATAAAGAGGCTGCGTAAAGAAATCAGTCGTATGGAATAGTGCTAAGTAATAGGCGCCCAAGAGGCGTCTATTTTTTTATTTGCTACAATTCTACAGTGAATAAAAGCTGGAAGCCGTGGCAATAATGCTTATGTACGGCAAAGTTAGGAAAACCGATTGGGAGGGTAGAATATGATTATAAATAAAGTTGAGATTTGTGGCGTCAACACAGCCAAACTCCCGGTGCTTTCCGCCAGCAAAATGCGTGATTTATTTGAGGTAATGCAAAGTGGGGAAGCCTCGGTAAGAGAACAGCTTATATATGGGAACCTAAGGCTTGTCCTAAGTGTTATACAACGCTTTAATAATCGTGGGGAGTATGTTGACGACTTATTTCAAGTCGGTTGCATAGGGCTTATGAAAGCCATAGACAATTTTGATCTCTCTCAGAATGTTAAGTTCTCGACATATGCAGTACCAATGATTATCGGCGAAATCCGCCGTTATTTGAGAGATAATAACCCTATAAGGGTTAGCCGTTCTATGAGGGATGTTGCTTATAAGGCATTGCAGGTTCGTGACTCGCTTGTAAGCAAGTACTCGAGGGAACCGTCAATAAATGAAATTGCTGAAGAACTAAAGATACCGAGGGAAGAAATAATTTTTGCCTTAGATGCAATACAAGAACCAATATCCTTATTTGAGCCAATCTATCATGATGGCGGTGATCCTATTTTTGTAATGGATCAAATCAGTGATGATAAAAATCTCGATTTTAATTGGTTAGAAGGAGTTGCAATTAAAGAAGCGTTAAGACGATTAAGTGAAAGAGAAAAACACATTCTGACGCTGCGATTCTTTGAAGGAAAGACTCAAATGGAAGTAGCTGATGAAATAGGAATATCTCAAGCTCAAGTTTCACGGCTGGAAAAAGCGGCGCTTGGACATATGCGTAAGTACATATAGATTCTAAATGGGAGGATATTGTGAGGAGAAAAATTATACGTGATGTGGCTATAGTTTTAGCGATAGCGTTTGCTATCTCAGGTTGGGTACTAATAGCCTATGGGAAGGAGAATATTACTCCAGTAGGCAGCGGTGAAAAACAACTTATAAGGCTGCATGTTCTTGCCAATAGCGATAGCATGCAAGATCAAGCAGTGAAGCTAAAGGTGCGGGACGCAATTATTGAATATATGGCACCGTATTTGCGGGACGTTGATGATGCATCAGCCGCCCGTCAAATGGTCCTGAGTCATCAAGATGCGCTGGAGAGTATTTCAAAAAAAGTCTTGACTGAAAATGGATTGAATTACCCAGTGCAGATAGAAATCGGCTATTTTGACTTTCCGGTAAAGTCCTATGGTAATCTTACATTGCCTGCTGGCAAATATGAAGCGGTGCGTGTTTTGATCGGTAGCGCTGCAGGGAAAAATTGGTGGTGCGTTTTGTTTCCGCCCTTATGCTTTATTGATGTTACAAATGCGGCTGCGATGCCAATTAGTTCAAGTGATAGTAAAGCAGAAGGCCAAAAGTCAGATATTGAGTATAAATGGAAGATTGCAGAGCTGTGGTCTGAGATGAATTATAAATAGAATTTCAGACACATTTATCACTTGTCCTTCATATAATGATTTAAATAATAGCGGGGCGGGAGGATGGAGTACGTGTTGAAAACATCTGATCTTAACTAATCGGATATTCAAACATCAACACTCCTGAAACCAAAATTCAAATTCGTCATTAGTTCTAATTGCTCTTATTTCGTAGGGGAAATGCAGTATGATACTTCGTTTCTCTTCTAATGTTAACAGGCTAAGAAAATCAGTCGGCAATAATGCTGGCTGATTTATTTTGTTGTTCTTTTCTGTGGCTGACGCTAAGGCAAAATTATTTTTTTCTAACTCTCTATTAATTGCTATAAGCTCTTTTTGGGCAGATACGCCATCAATGAGGTTAAGTCGATACCAATTTGTAATATTTAGCTTCTTTTTTTGCAAAGTGAGCTCAAGTTTATGCAGCTGTTCAATTTCGTCCGAGCAGTTTTTCAATTGATGGTCAAACAAATATTGATTTACTAATGTTTCATTTTTAATAGTTTCAACTAGAGACTGCCAAACTAATGTATCTAGAGAATCGGCTGGAATACGTTTAGCTAAGCATTTTTTGTTACCTGCTAAATTACTACCTGACTCATTTGCAATACAGGAATAGTAGTAATATGTTTTCGGCGGGCCTGATTTCCGCTGTCCAATTCGAGAGTATGCAATCATGTTGCGACCGCATAGTCCGCATCTCAAAACACCTTTTAAAAGGTAGTTATGTTTTGCATTTCTCTTTGAATTTTTCTTGTTTTTTTTTGTTTGCAATTGGGCATTTTCCCATCTTTCACGGGTAACTATGGCTGGTATTTTTACAGGAATCCATAATTCACGAGGATTATTTTTTATTTCTCTGGTATTTTGGCCAGTTTTTCGTACGCTTTGTTTAAACTGATAATGAGTACCGCAATACATTTCTTTCGACAGTATACGTGATACAGTACAAATCGAAAGCGGTCTACCTTTGCGTCCGATAATCCCTTGACTCATTAATGCTAGCGTAATCGATCTAGCACCTAACTCGCCTAGTATACACATGTCATAAATTATATTAATTATTCTTGCTTCTTCTTCGTTAATAGTGTACATGCTGTTTTCTTTGTCCCAGTTATAACCAAATGGATGCGCGTTGGAAACGACCTTTCCTTTCGTGGCCTTAGCGCGGCGTCCGCGGCATGTTCGTTCGCGTATTTTTGCTTTCTCGTAAGCTGCTACGGCGCCTTTCATGCTGAAGAAAAGACGTCCTTCAGGAGAACAATCGTAATCACCTGTTACAAATGTAAGGCGAGCTCCTGACTTTTCTATCTCATCTGCCAAGATTAGCTGGTTAGTGAGGTTTCTGGAAAGCCTATCTGGATCATAGATAGCTATGTAATCTATTTTGCCTGTCTGAATGCTACTTCGCAAACGTTCCAGGCCTGGTCGTTCCAAAAATTCCCCGCTGTATCCATCGTCTATATATTCTTCAATATCGGCAAATCCCATTTCAAGCAAATGCTTTAGGCAAGCTTGACGTTGATCTTCAAGTGAATAGCCTTTGCGAGCTTGTTCATCTGTGCTTACCCGACAATAAATAGCATTCATAAATAACCTCCTAAAGCTGACTCATATTAGAAAGTTATTTATCTATCAAAGCAATGATTACACAAAAAAAATAAAGCGGTTGTCCGCTAGATATTATAATTAGTTAGGTGATTTGCTTATTATAATCATTAGATTACTTTCATCTGATTTCATAGAAAAATAATGTTTTCCATGACTGTTGATTTGGCTGGGGATAGATAATTTATTATCTGCCAAACCTAGCTCTTTTGCGATAAGGTAACAATCCTTAATAGATAAATCTGGATCTAGGGCAAGGATGAGTATTCCAAGTGCTTGCGCAATCTCGGTATTGGAACTAAGCGTTCCATCACTAAATCCCAATAAGGTAACACTAAGCAAATTACCATCATTGTCGATGATGCCGATTATAGTAATGTTTTTTGAAATCGTACATCTAAAGGTATCTTGGGCAATACCTGGTTGGATTTTTATTGGTAACATTTTCAGTTCGCTATTGAACTTAATTGCCGCAGTATTAAATTGACTGAAGAATTCAGTAGTACCTATACCCAAACCATGCTCATCATGTTTTATTTCCGTTGAATAATCCTGGCCTTTAGGTTGTCTTGATTCTTGTTCAGGGTAATTTGAGGTAAGAATTAGAAAAGCCATAGCTATAATTGCGATAAGCCACAAACTGATTATAATCCATTTATTTGATTTAGAAGATGAGTATTTATCATTCTGTAAATTTTTTAGCATTATTGCCCCTCATATAAAACATATATATCCAATTATAACTGGATCATAGATAATGTCTAGTCTGTTTTGTTTATCAGCTCCTGCCGAAGATTAATATTGTATGATTGCAATTGCTGTTTTCGGTATGCTGTGCTGATAAATACTTCTATAAGTTTTCTTTGTATTTCAGAAGGCAGGTTATTGGAATCATAGATTAAGCCTTTTTTATCAATAAAGCCTATAAATATTCCTTTCGCCACATAATCGTCCCCTTTTTTTAGAGTATATGCAATTATATTCACTTAAATAATATTTAGTAACACTACTAAAAACAGTTGACTATTTTGAAATAATAATTATTATTAGATTATAAATAATTATCCAGTATAGGGAGATGATGCCATGATAATTGAAAGTATAAAGGTTACTGCAGAAGATGGAATAACAGAAGAAGAAATACAGACAATTTTATTGGAAGAAAAGCAGTTATGGAAAGGTAGAGGCAGAACCTTGGGGGAAATTGAACTAGCTATTAGTGGTGATGAGATAGTAGTTAAATCGACTGAACGCTCAGCTATAAAACGAGTAAGGAGAATAACCGGTTATCTTAGTACAGAAGATAGGTTTAACGATGCAAAGCATGCTGAATTAAAAGCCCGAGTAGCGCATGACTAAACATAGGCCAATCTAGTTAAGGTAAACTTATTAAAGACATTTAAAAAGAAATTTTTAAATTGGTGTCATGAGTTACCAACTGCTTGTCATATATTTTATGGGGAGGGTTGGATAATGAATGATATTACATTTTGTGTATCAGACTTGAAGTTAAAGGAAGTAATAAATGTTATTGACGGCAAAAGACTTGGTACGATAACGGATATCGAGATTGATGTAGAATCTGGTAAACTCACAGCAATAGTCGTACCCGGATCAGGAAAGTTTTTGGGGTTGTTTGGCCGAAATGAGGATATAGTAATTCCGTGGGACAAAATCAACAAGATTGGTTTTGACGTCATCTTAGTCGAGGCGTCTGCAGTTGCAGATTTAAGAAATGGTGACTAAAGAAAAATCTCTACCTGAGGTAGAGATTTTTTTTATTATATTTGATTTCGATGGCAGGAATCACACTATATATGGCGTATTGTGTAGAAGGTGAATACAACATATAGTGCAACAGGGGTATTTCCATTTATAGTATATCAGTACATAAACTTTTAAGCAATGGGGGGCTTTAAGTGCGCTGTCCATTTTGTGGCTGGGCTGAAAGTAAGGTTAGTGATTCGCGGTCGGCAGAGGAAGGAAGTTCAATTAGGCGGCGCCGTGAATGTTTAAATTGTGCTCGTCGTTTTACTACATTTGAAATTGTTGACCAGATACCGTTAATGGTTGTAAAAAAGGATGGTCGTCGGACAATATTTGAAAAAACCAAGATAATGAATGGTTTATTGCGGGCATGTCAAAAAAGACCTGTTCCGCTAGCTGCTATTGAATTGTTGTCTGAGAAGGTTGAAAGAGAAATAAGAAATACGATGGAACGTGAAGTTTCCACACAGCAGATTGGTGAAATGGTAATGGAGCATCTTAAAGAAATTGATCAGGTCGCATATGTTCGTTTTGCTTCGGTTTATCGCCAATTCACAGATATTAACAATTTCAAGCAAGAGTTAGAAGATTTAATGCAAAAGAGAATTTCTAAATAAGTTTAAAGTATAAAAGCGAGGGATTCGGATGCTAACAAAAATCAAGAAACGTGATGGACGGGTTTCAGACTTCGATGCAGGTAAAATAACTGAGGCTATTTTTAAGGCCGCTAAAGCAGTTGGTGGTGCGGACAAGCAGTTGGCAATGGAATTGACAATAGATGTTTTGCGGCACTTAAAACAGCGGTTTAATAGTGGGATTTTTGGTGTGGAAGATGTTCAAGATGCAGTTGAAAAGATTTTAATTGAAAAAGGGCATGCCAAGACTGCAAAGGCCTACATTTTGCACCGAGACAAGCGTACACGTATTCGAGACGCCAAGTCAGATCTTATGGATGCTGTTGCCGATATACTTGTGGAAACAAGCAGGGAAAATGCTAATGTGTCAAATTCTCCTTCAGCAAAGATGCTTCAGATTGCTAGTGCTGCAAGCAAGGCTTATTATTTGACTCGATTAATTCCGGAAAATGTTGCAACAGCGCATGTAAAAGGTGATATTCACATACATGATCTTGACTTTTACGGTAAAACATTGACTTGCGTTCAAATCCCGTTGGGTAAATTGCTGAAAAGTGGTTTTGATAATGGGCATGGGTATATTAGGCCTCCGAAGAGACCGGGATCGGCTACCGCGTTGGCCGCGATTATATTGCAAAGCTCCCAGAATGATATGCATGGCGGCCAATCCTTTGCTTTTTTTGATAGGGACATAGCTCCGTTCATGGAAGGCTATACCGAAGAAGAAGTCTATCAGGCTATGGAAGCATTAATTTATAATCTTAATAGTATGCATAGCAGGGCTGGCGCTCAAGTACCTTTCTCGAGTTTAAATATTGGCACAGAGACAAGTCCTGCAGCACGTCTGGTAACTAAAAACCTATTACTTGCTTATGAGAAAGGCTTAGGGCGCGGTGAAAATCCGATATTCCCTAATATCATTTTTCGGGTACAGGAAGGCGTTAATATGAATCCTGGCGACCCTAATTATGATTTATTCAAATTAGCTATTCGTGTAGCAGCTCAGCGTTTAAACCCAACCTTTAGCTTTATGGACGCTTCTTTTAATAAGCCTTATGGTGATCAAGTAAGCTATATGGGGTGTCGGACTAGGGTTATGGCCAATAAATGCGGTCCTGAAGTGACTGACGGGCGAGGTAATTTGAGTTTTACAACAATCAATTTACCGCGCTTGGCGATAAAAGCTGAACGTGATTTAATGAAATTCTATCAGAGTCTATCAGATCTCATTGACTTAACGTGCGAGCAACTTCATCATCGTTATAAGGTACAATGTGGTTTAAAAGTTAAGGATATGCCTTTCCTTATGGGGCAAGGTCTATATATAGATTCAGATAAACTCCGAGCTAACGACGTTATTGAAGATATTATCAAACATGGTACTCTGTCGGTCGGTTTTATTGGATTAGCAGAGACGCTTACTGCATTGACAGGTTATCATCATGGTGAAAGCGAAGAGTCTCAAGCGCTAGGTGAGGAAATAATCGCTTTCATGAGAAACAAAGTTGACAAGGCGGCTGATCGCTATAATCTAAACTATACTTTGTTAGCTACTCCTGCTGAAGGACTATCTGGCCGTTTTATAAAAATGGATCGGCGTGAATATGGTTTAATTGCTGGTGTCACCGATAAAGAGTACTACACCAATTCATTCCATGTGCCTGTTGAGTATCCTATTAGTGTTTTTGAAAAAGTAAAACTTGAGGGGATATATCACAAGTATACTAATGCTGGCCATATAAGTTATGTGGAATTTAACTCTCCGCCAATCAATAATCTAGGGGCGATAGAAGATATTCTTCGTTATATGAAAGAATGCGATTTCGGCTATGCCGGAATTAATTTTCCAGTTGATTTTTGTGAGGACTGTGGTTATTTAGGTGTAATTGAGGGCGATAATTGTCCGTCATGCAATATGTCTGTTATTAGGCGTGTACGTAGAATTACCGGCTATTTAAGTACTGTTGACCGATTTAATGATGCTAAGCGCGCAGAGTTGAATAACCGGACATCTCATGCCTGAGTCATTTGAAATAGAAGGTGACTTAAATGATTAGATATGCTGATATCGTAGATGAATCGTTGGTAGATGGCGAGGGGCTTAGAGTTACTGCTTTTTTACAAGGATGCCCTCGTCATTGCCCGGGCTGTCATAACCCGAAACTGCTGTCGTCCGAGGGCGGTATCCAGTTGGGTGAAAAGGAGTTTGCTGAACTGCTGTTAAATAAGGTTACTCCCCTTCACAAGGGGATAACTTTTAGCGGCGGTGATCCGCTTATGCAAGCCGATGCCTTATTAAAAGTTATATTTCTGCTTAAACGCCGAAATCCCCGGTTGGATATTTGGGTTTATACTGGATTCGAATTTGAGGAAGTAAAACATTTACCTATTATAAGTGTTGTTGATGTCTTGGTAGATGGACCATTTATTATGGCTAAGAAGGATCTAAGTTTGCCATTTCGAGGTTCAGCTAATCAAAGAATTATAAATGTGCCTAGATCTTTAGCGGCTGGGCGGGTCATAGACATACAGAGCGAAGGGGTTTTTAAAGCTGGCTAACTTAACGGTTAGCAATTAGTTTTATTTTTAGAGGTTCGCTCCTAATATAGTCGTGGCTACTAGATGAGTGAGGTTGCCTTATGCATGACTATTGTATAATTCCAGGTAATTTTGAAGTGTTTCAAAACTTTATCATCCAACTTCCTATAACAGCAGATGAAAAAGCGCTGGTTAAGAAAAGCAAGATTGTTAAAGTTAGTGTAAATACAACTGTGAATTCATGGACGGTATACACTAGAACGCCTGAATTAGTCCCCAAAAGAGTTATAACCTTAATAAAACAAAACCTATGCCAACACTGTGGTCTGTCTGATGTTATCTTCATTCAGGATAATGAATCGTTAGATCAATTCCTTAAAAATGACTGGTTAAGTTTTGTAAAAGTTGTATCTAAAGATAACCCAGCTATATACCATCTTCTTGAAAATGCTAAATGGGAATTTGATGGAAAAAGGTTGTCAATTGAAACTGTTGGTGAACTATCTTCGGAGTTAATAGTTAGCTATGGTGTAGCTAATAATATAAAATCTTATATAAAGCAGGAATTTGACTGTTCTTGCGAGGTTAATTGTTTATGTATAGCTGGTGATAATGATGTTGAATGCGATGACCTGATGACACCAGAATACATTGAGGCAATAAATGAATGTAAGTCGGACAAACCGCAGCATTCTATTAAAGCCAATTCTGTTATCTTTGGGAGAAATATTAAAGATCAGCCACAGGCAATAAGCGTTATCCAAGACGAAGGTAGAAATATTGTCGTTGAAGGACAAATTTCATCGTTTGAATTTCGGGAATTACGCTCGGGAAGACATTTGCTAACTTTTGATTTAAGCGATGCGTCGGATGGTATAAGCGGTAAAGTATTTTTTGAGGATAAAGAACAGTCGGATAAAGTTTCAGCAATTATAAATAAAGGGATCAGTGTGAAAGTAAAAGGTACTGTGCAGTATGATAAATATGCCAATGAACTGGTAATGTTTGCCGATAGCATGACTAGCGTTATAAAACCAGAGCGGATGGACAATGCAGAGGTTAGACGCGTTGAGCTCCATGCTCATACCCATATGAGTAATATGGATGCTGTTGTTTCGGTTAAAAAGCTCATAACTACAGCGGCAAAGTGGGGGCATCCGGCGATTGCTATAACAGACCATGGGGTTGTACAAGCTTTTCCTGAGGCACATGATGTCGCGGAAAAGGCTGGTATAAAAGTAATCTATGGAATGGAAGGCTATTTATTTGATAACGACATAAACCAAGCCCGCCATATTGTTATTCTTGCGAAAAATGAGATAGGACTTAGGAATTTATATCGTCTTGTTTCAATTGCACACTTAAAATATCTTCATCGGACACCAAGAATACCGAGAACGGCTTTAGTTGAGCATCGAGAAGGGCTTATATTAGGTTCAGCATGCGAGGCAGGGGAACTTATTCAGGCGATTATCAATGGAGCAAGTGAAGAGGAATTAATACGTATCGCTGAATTCTATGATTATCTTGAAATTCAGCCTATCGGAAATAACGCGTTCTTAGTTCGTGAGGGTAAGGTTGCAGATGATGAAGCTTTACGAAAGATTAATGTTAAGGTGTGCGAACTAGGCGCTAAGCTAAATAAGTTGGTTGTTGCTACTTGCGATGTTCACTTTCTCAACCCTGAAGATGAGGTTTACCGAAGAATACTGATGGCGGGCAAAGGCTTCAGCGATGCAGATAACCAACCTCCGTTATACCTGAGAACTACTGATGAAATGCTTAGTGAGTTTTCTTATCTTGGCTCAGAAAAAGCATATGAGACTGTTATCGAAAACCCGCGCCGAATTAATGAGCTAATTAGCAAGTTTAAACCTATTCCCGACGAGCTTTATTCACCGCAAATTCCTGGCGCAGAAGACCAAATTAGTACCATGTCTTATGAAAAGGCAGAAGAGCTATATGGAAATCCCTTACCGGACATTGTAGCATCTCGCCTAAAGTATGAGCTAGATTCAATTATAAATAACGGATTTGCAGTACTCTATTTAATTGCTCATAAGCTTGTAAAAAAGTCACTGGATGACGGTTATTTAGTTGGCTCAAGGGGTTCAGTAGGATCATCATTTGTTGCGACAATGACAAGTATAACGGAGGTTAATCCGTTGCCGCCGCACTGGCTTTGCTTAAAATGCAAACATTCTGAGTTTGTAACCGATGGAAGTTACGGAGGCGGTTTTGACTTGCCTGACAAAGAGTGTCCGGAGTGTCGGGTTTCAATGTCAAAAAATGGACATGATATTCCGTTTGCGGTTTTCATGGGCTTCCATGGTGATAAGGTTCCTGATATAGATCTTAATTTTTCTGGTGACTATCAGCCTGTTGCCCACAAATATACTGAGGAACTCTTTGGAAGAGACAATGTTTTCCGAGCAGGAACTATTGCTACAATTGCCGATAAGACGGCATATGGCTATGTGAAAAACTATTTTACTGAAAAGGGCCTGAATCCACGAAATGCATATATTAACAGTGTAGTTACAGGCTGTACAGGAGTTAAACGCACCACTGGTCAGCATCCTGGCGGAATCATGGTTGTGCCGCGTGATATGGATGTTCATCATTTTACCCCTATACAGCGACCGGCGGATGATAAGAATTCATCTACAATTACAACACATTTTGATTATCATTCTATAAGCAGTCGATTAGTTAAGTTAGATATTCTTGGTCATGACGATCCGACAGTGATTAAAATGCTCGAGGACTTAACCAATGTAGACGCAAAAACAATTCCTTTTGATGATCCAGCAACTATGAGCCTGTTTTCGTCTACTACTGGTTTAAGATTGATGCCTAAGCAGTTGGGAAGTAAAGTAGGCACATTTGGCATACCAGAATTCGGAACAAAGTTTGTTCGTCAGATGCTAGAAGACACTACTCCAAGCACCTTTAGTGAATTAGTTCGGATAAGCGGATTCTCTCATGGAACCGATGTGTGGTTAAATAATGCTCAAGATCTTATTAAAGCTGGCACCGCAAAATTATCTGAGGCTATTTCGGCGCGTGACGACATAATGATATACCTTATTCACAAAGGTGTTGAATCACAACTTGCATTTAAAATAATGGAAAGTGTACGTAAGGGTAAAGGCGTTAAGCCAGAAGACGTTCAAAAGATACGCGAGAATAGTGTACCTGATTGGTATATTGAATCATGCCAAAAAATAAAGTATATGTTTCCCAAGGCTCATGCCGTAGCGTATGTAATGATGGCATTTCGTATTGCTTATTTTAAAGTGCATTATCCCCTTGCCTTTTACGCATCATATTTTACAGTAAGGGCAAATGACTTTGATGCCGATCTTGTAATTAAAGGCGAAAGTATGCTAAGGAGTAAGTTGTCTGAACTTGAACAAAAAGGTAATAATATTACTGCTAAGGAAAAAAGCATCCTTACTATAGCAGAAATGGCTTTGGAAATGTACTTGCGAGGCTTTTCTTTTCAAAGAGTGGACTTATACAATTCCGATGCAACTAAATTTTTAATAACTGAGACTGGCTTACTGCCGCCGTTGGCAGCATTACAAGGGTTAGGCGATTCAGCAGCTCATAATATAGTAGAGGCGCGAAAAGGGCGAGTTTTCTCCTCGATTGAAGACTTAAGGACAAGAAGTCGCATTTCAAAGACGGTGGTAGAAATCTTACGTGAGCATGGGTGCCTTAAAGACTTGCAAGAAACTGATCAAATAACGTTATTTGCTTAATCTGGAATATCACAAGGCAAAGTTTGTGTTGTAAAAAATAACCTATAATGATATAATATATATAATATTTGGTTTAGGTGCTTCGAGAGTGGGTGAACTAACCCACTCTTTATCTTATTATTGTTGTCTGCTGCCAAATATAGGTATAAGCGCGTGTGGTGTTAGGCAACACTAAGGTTAAACTATCCTTAGTAAAGGAGGTATTTTTAATGTCTAAAGATAACATAGAAAAGATTGTTGAAGACCTAGTTGATGACATTATTCAAGGCAGTGAATTAGAGCTGGTTGATGTAGAATTTGTCAAAGAACGTGATTGGTATTTACGGGTTTTCTTGGATAAAGACGGCGGACTTGAGCTTGATGATTGCCAAATGGTAAGTGAGAAACTTGAAGCAAAGCTTGATGAAATTGATCCAATTAAAGAGAGTTACTATCTAGAGGTATCGTCGCCTGGACTTGATCGTGCTTTGAAGAAAGAACGTGACTTTGTTCGTCATATTGGAGACAAGGTAGAAATTAACACTTTTGCTCCGATTAACGGTGTGAAAACTCTTGTTGGTACGTTAAAGGGTTTACGCGATGGTGACATTCAGATTGACATGGAAGGTACAGTAATGAATGTCCCTCGTGATAAAGCGTCTCAAGTAAGATTATACATAGATTTCTAATGGAAAAACCCAAAATTGAATAGGGGGAATATAAGTGAACGCAGAGTTCATGATGGCATTTGAACAATTAGGCAAAGAAAAGGGAATTGCGCCTGAAGTTGTATTTGATGCAATAGAAGCAGCGTTAATTTCTGCTTATAAGCGAAACTTTGGTTCGGCTCAGAATGTCAGGGTTTCGCTTGATCGACTTACAGGTGAAATTCATGTTTATGCCAGGAAAAATGTCGTTGAAACAGTTACCGATTCTCGTTTGGAAATGGATTTAGCTGAGGCGCATACAATAGATGTGCGCTATGATATCGATGATATTGTTGAAGTAGAAGTAACGCCTAAAGATTTCGGACGGATAGCCGCACAAACCGCAAAACAAGTTGTTGTTCAGCGCATTCGTGAAGCTGAGCGTGGGATAATTTATGAAGAGTTTTCTAATCGCGAAAGTGATATACTCACTGGTATTGTTCAGCGTATTGAGCAGAAAAACGTATTTATTGATTTAGGTAAAGCGGAAGCAATTCTTGCGCCTTCAGAGCAGATTGTTGGTGAAGCCTATAAACATGGGGATCGGATCAAGTCCTATATAATAGAAGTTAAAAAGACCACAAAAGGTCCTCAAATATTGGTATCCCGAACTCATCCTGGATTACTTAAACGATTGTTTGAATTAGAAGTGCCAGAGATTCATGATGGTATTGTGGAAATAAAGTCAGTAGCTCGTGAGCCGGGGCTAAGGTCAAAGATAGCTGTCTTTTCTAGAGACGAAAACGTTGACCCTGTTGGAGCCTGTGTAGGTCATAAAGGAATGAGAGTTCAAGCTATTGTGAATGAACTCCGCGGAGAAAAAATCGACATCGTAAAATGGAATGCTGATCCGGAGAAATATATTGCTAATGCATTAAGTCCAGCTAAAGTAGTTTCTGTCGAAGCTAATGAAGTGGAAAAGGTATCTAAAGTTGTTGTTCCTGACTATCAATTGTCGCTTGCAATAGGCAAAGAAGGTCAAAATGCTCGGCTTGCTGCCAAATTAACTGGTTGGAAAATAGACATCAAAAGTGAGTCTCAAGCTCAGTATGCTGAGCAGGGTGACTAAATGAAGCAAAAGAAGATTCCTCAGCGCATGTGTGTCGGTTGTCAGGAGATGAAAAACAAAAAAGAACTTCTAAGAGTAGTTCGAACTCCTGAAGGCGAAATTGAAATAGATCATACTGGAAAAAAGGCTGGTAGAGGATCCTATATTTGTGCTAGCGAGCAATGTTTTGCCAAGGCTTTTAAAGAAAAACGTTTAGAACGGGCGTTAAAGCAGAAGATTGAAGCATCAGTATACGATAATTTACGTGCAGGGGTAAAAAATGAATGAAGATCGATTTTTATCTTTGATAGGATTAGCTCAAAAAGCCGGTAAATTAGTTTCTGGTGAACTGGCGGTTGCAAAGGCTGTTAGAGCTGGTAAAGCAAGAGCTGTAATAATTGCGCAAGACTCTTCAGAGAGTACGAAAAAGAATTATCGAGATATGACCACGTATTACAAAGTTGTTCTTTATGAAGGACCATCAAAACAGCAAATGGGCTTAGCTATCGGCAAAGCCGGACGGGCAGCAATCGCAATTACCGACGCTGGATTTTGTAAGTCTATTATTAAAGAAATTACGGAATAAATATGTGGGAGAGTAAGAAAATTGGGGGTGGATCAATGTCCAAATACAGAATATATGAACTAGCCAAGGAATTTGATGCTACAAGCAAGGTTATAATAGATATCTTAAGCCGTAATAATATTACGGCTAAAAATCATATGAGCTGTGTAGATGATACCGCAAAATCTATTATTAATAGGACATTTGCGCATAAAAGTGAGGGAACAGTAAAACCGGCATTATCGCAGAATCCTGCTGTGAATAATAACAGCCAAAGTAATGTAAGACCACATCAGCCGACCATCCAACAGTCAACTAATCAAGCAAGACCACAGCAGCCGTTTAATCATCAGCACACTAATCAAGCAAGACAACAGCAACCGTTTAATCAACAGCAAGCTAATCAAGTAAGACCGCAGCAACCGTTTAATCAACAGCAAGCTAATCAAGCAAGACCACAGCAGCCGTTTAATCAGCAGCAAGCTAATCAAGTAAGACCGCAGCAACCATTTAATCAACAGCAAGCTAATCAAGCAAGACCACAGCAGCCGTTTAATCAGCAAAGACCTGGTCAATATGCTAGCCAGCAAACTAGGCCGCAATACAATCAGCAAAGGCCGGCGCAGTATGCTCATCAAGCTAACACTAATCAACCGCCTAGGCCTAATATAAACCAGGAGCAGCGTCCACCGCAGCAACAATCGTATAATAATAGACCGTCTAATATTCAACCTCAGCGTCCGTTTAATAATAGCCAGCAGCCAAGGCCGCAATACAATCAGCAGAGGCCTAATAATAATTTCCAACCTAGGCCTGCTAATACAGGGAATCTTAATGGTCAGCAACAACCGCAGCAATCAAATTTTGGGGGAAATAGTTCTCAAGGCAATAATAGTCGGAATAACCCTAATCAACGCAATAGTCAGCGGAATAATGCACCTAATAGACATAGTGACGGAGCAAGAAAATCTTATGGTCAAAATCGTCACAATTCGAACCAGAATACAAGACAAGCGCCGCCAGTCAAAGCTGAGATGCCAAAGCCTAAGCTAATCAAGGTTGGCGAATCAATTGCTGTTAAAGAACTTGCAAGCAAACTTGGCCGCGAAGTCGGTGAAGTAATAAAGAAGCTTATGATGCTTGGTATTATGGTCAGCATTAACCAAGAAGTAGACTTTGAAACAGCAACCATTTTAGCCGGCGAGTTTGCATGTTCAGTTGAAGCGTTGCCTCCAGAGGAAGATCCTACTGAAATTGCAGAAATTGAAGATGAACCGAGTACGCTCCTGCCGAGACCTCCAGTTGTAACCGTTATGGGACATGTTGACCACGGTAAGACATCGCTTTTAGATGCAATACGCCGTACTCATGTTACATCTCAGGAAGCTGGCGGTATAACCCAGCATATTGGAGCGTATCAAGTAGTTTCACAAGGTAAGAAGATTGTCTTTTTAGATACTCCAGGCCATGAAGCTTTTACTGCAATGCGCGCGCGTGGAGCCCAAGTTACGGATATCGCTATTCTTGTTGTTGCGGCAGACGATGGTGTTATGCCTCAGACAATTGAAGCTATCAACCATGCCAAGTCTGCAAAAGTGCCTATTATAGTAGCTGTTAATAAAATGGATCGTCCTGGAGCTAACCCCGACCGTGTAAAACAACAGCTTTCAGATCATGGATTAATCCCAGAAGATTGGGGTGGAGATACTATTATGGTTCCGGTATCTGCGCACCAGAAAACTGGAATTAGCGATCTGCTTGATATGATATTGTTAGTTTCTGAAATGCAAGAGTTGAAAGCAAATGCAAATCGTGCTGCTTATGGTACTATCATTGAAGCTAAGCTGGATAAAGGCCGTGGACCGGTTGCTACTGTTTTGGTACAAAAAGGAACCTTGTGCATCGGAGATACAATTATTGCCGGAACTGCTTATGGTAAGGTTCGTGCAATGGTTAACGACCGTGGTGAAAAGGTGAAAAAGGCAGGGCCATCAACGCCTGTCGAGGTGCTAGGTTTGGCTGATGTTCCTGAAGCTGGTGATGTACTTGTTGCAGTTGAAGAAAAGGTAGCGAGGGCAGTAGCCGAAAAACGAATAGCTAAGAAGCGAACAGATGAGTTAGCGCAATCTCAAAAGGTGTCACTCGATGACCTATTCAAGCAAATCCAAGAAGGTAATATTAAAGATCTTAATATTGTCATAAAAGCTGATGTTCAAGGGTCGGTTGAGGCTTTGCGCCAAGCTTTAGTTGGATTAAATACTGCTAACAAAGAAGTCCGCGTTAATATTGTTCATGCCGGAGTAGGCGCTATAAATGAGTCAGATGCTATGCTTGCATCAGCTTCAAATGCATTAATAATTGGTTTTAATGTTCGTCCAGACGCAAATGCGCGCAAATCTATTGAAGCAGAAAAAATTGACTTGCGGACATATCGTGTAATTTATGAGGCAATTAATGATGTAGAGGCGGCTATGACGGGCATGCTTGCGCCGCAATACAAAGAAGTCATTCAAGGTCACGCCGAAATCCGTAAAGTGTTTACTATTTCTAAGAATATCATTGCAGGTGCCTATGTATTGGATGGCAAAGTTGCGAATTCTTCTCAAATTCGTGTAGTGCGGAGTGGAATAGTAGTTCATGAGGGAAGCATTGAATCTCTCAAAAGATTTAAAGATGATGTAAAAGAAGTTGCTTCCGGTTACGAATTCGGTATAACGCTTGAAAAATTTCGTGATTTAAAAGAGTTGGACGTTATTGAAGCTTTTACAATGGAAGAAGTAAAGCCTAACAGTTAGTTCGGATCGGAGGGATAAATGTGGGACAACTTCGAGTAGAAAAGGTGCAAGAGTTCATAAAACAGGAAACTAGCAAAATTATTTTGTCTGATCTTAAAGATCCTCGAATTGGTTTCGTAACTGTCACAAATGTAGAAGCCACAGGTGATTTGAGAAGCGCGAAAATATATGTTAGTCTAATGGGCAGTGATGATGACAAAGCCGCTTCATGGGAAGCACTCCAGAAGGCTCTCGGGTTTATAAGATCTGAGATCGGAAAGAGAATCAAAATGAGATTTACGCCAGAATTATCGCTGCATCTTGATGAGACATTGGAATACAGTGCTCGTATTCAAGAGTTGCTGCATAAAATTAAACAGCAGGAAGAGAGTCCTCAATAAATGGAGTGTTCGCTGGAAAGTGCTGCTAAACAGTTAAAGGATGCCAATAACATATTAATTACTGCTCACATTCATCCAGATGGAGATAGCTTAGGATCTATGCTCGCTCTTAACCATTATCTTAAATCAATTGGTAAGTCTGTTCAGATGATGCTTGATGACGAAGTTCCACGGCTTTATAAATTTCTACCGGGCTACGAGTATATTGTGAAGCCATCACCCCTAATGATTCAGCCGGATCTGCTTGTTGTGCTTGACGCCAGTGACTTAGAACGAATTGGTAAAACAAGTGAGGTTTGCCAAGCTCCAATTCTTAATATAGACCATCACATTTCTAATACCAAGTTTGCCGATTATTGGTTTATTGATCATAAGGCAGCCGCTACAGGAGAAATAATCTTTAGATTACTGGAAATGGAGAAGGTTTCCATATCATCACAGATTGCAATGTGTCTATATACAGCAATTGCTACAGATTGCGGCTTTTTTCGATATGCAAATACCTCACCCTATACCCTTCGTTGTGCTGCTCAGTTAATTGAATCCGGTATCAAGCCTCATGTGATATCTGAATACATGGAGACTAAGCCTTTAGATAGTTTAGTCAACATGGTTAAAGTCCTTGAGACACTAGAACTGCATTGCGATGGTAAAATAGCTGCTATCACAATCGAATTTTCCGAATCAGATAACTCGGAAAGTTCGGAAGGATTAGTTAATTATCCACGCAATATAGAGGGCGTCGAAATAGCCATTATGTTTAAGTTCTCTTCGCCTACTACAGCTAGAATAAGCTTGCGATCAAGGAACGTTGATGTTAGCAAACTTGCGCTGTTGTTTGGCGGAGGTGGACATGAACGAGCCGCAGGCTGCAGTATAACCGGTACAAAGTCAGAGGTTAAACAGAAGATGTTTAAGGCTGCTACGGAGCTTCTTAGGGGCGATATTGAATGAATGGGTTGCTTAATATATTAAAGCCGCCAGGAATGACTTCACATGATGTAGTGTCTTTTGTTAGAAGAAATTACCGTATAAAAAGGGTTGGTCATGCCGGTACCCTTGATCCAGCAGCGGCTGGAGTATTGCCAGTGGCACTAGGACAGGCAACTCGCCTTCTCGAATATCTAACAGCTGATAACAAGAGCTATCGCGTTGAAGCAACATTTGGTTTTGAAACAGACTCAGGAGATGATACTGGTACAGTTACTAGCCGTAGTTCTGGGATGGTAGCATTACCAAGGGCTGAGATCGAAACTGCACTTGCTTCTTTTGTTGGTTCAATACAGCAAGTACCGCCAATGTATTCAGCTATAAAGGTGGATGGGAAAAAGCTGTATGAACTCGCACGGGATGGAATTAAGGTAGCGATCGAGCCGCGTAATATCTTTATATCAGATATAAATTTGATTAAAGTAGAAGATGAAAAGATTGTCTTTGATGTTACATGTTCAAAAGGTACTTATATCCGTTCTTTGTGTATTGATATTGGCAGAAAGCTAGGCTGTCTAGCTACTATGTCATTTTTGGTACGAACTAGGGTAGGAAGCTTTTCTTTATCAGAAGCTAATACACTAGAGGATCTCGTTGGAGGTTCTAGTGAATTTATATTACCAGCTGATAAATTTATAGCAATGCCTGAAGTGTTTTTAAATGAACAACAAGTTTGGGCATTCAAAAATGGTCAACTTGTTGAATGCATAGTAGATGAAGATGTAAGGTTAATAAAAGTCTATAGCGCGGATAAGGCGTTTATCGGCATTGCTAGCAAGGATTCCGCATCATCTGCGATAAAGCCAGTCAAAGTCTTATCATCGGTATAGACAGTATCATTGCGTGCTATGTAAGGAGAATGATATGGAAATATATACCGAAATAACCGATTTAAGACAGCGCTTTCCGAAAATTGCTGTGGTCTTAGGTACTTTTGATGGCGTGCACTTAGGTCACCGGCAGATTATATCTCGAGCAGTAGAACTTGCTAAATCTATTAACGGTAAAAGTGTTGTTTTTACTTTCAGTAATCACCCTCTGTCTGTTGTAGCACCTGACCGGTGCCCATTGCAGATTGGCTCACAAGAATCTAAAGCGGCGCTGATTGAAGATATTGGCGTTGATGTCTTGCTTACAATCCCATTTACCCCCGAATTTGCCAAATTATCTCCGGAAGATTTTCTAACATTACTGCATGATACTTTAGATCCGAAGTATGTTGTGGTAGGACCGAATTATTCATTTGGATACAAGAGTTCAGGCACTCCTGAAATACTAAAAAGCTCTGGAAAGAAGTACGGCTTTGAAGTAGAAGTTTTAGATGCGTTTCAGCATGGTAATAATATTATAAGTAGTACTGCAATACGTCAGTTAATATCAGAGGGCCATGTTGCTTGTGCAGCAAAGTTACTAGGCAGACTCTTTATAATAGAAGGACCAGTAATACAAGGAGCTCAGCGCGGTCGTGAATTGGGCTATCCTACTGCCAATTTAGCTATTACGAAAGGACAGGTCATTCCGGCAGATGGAGTATATGCTACTAGGGTTTTTATAGATGGTAAATGGTATAATAGCATAGCGAATGTCGGTACCAATCCGACATTTCAAGAGTCGGACCGTCGTTTAGAAGTTTACATATTTTTATTTCACGGTAATCTTTATGACAAGATTATTAAAGTGGGCTTTGTCCGACGTATTCGTAATGAACAAAAGTTTAATAGCCCTGATGAACTAATAGCTCAAATAAAGCGAGATGTAAATGAAGCTGAACAATACCTTTGTAATAATAATTGTAGCGTAGTATAGCACTTTTTGTTTACATTATTTATAGGCTATGATAAAATATTAATGTTTGCTGGATATTTATTTCTTAAGCGAACCATAGCGAGGAAAATCGAGTCTCCAACGGTCTTCTTGGCTATAGGGGATATCATTGAAAAAGGAGGTGCCAATTATGTTAACACCGGAATTAAAGAAGCAATTGATTGAGAAATACCGTTTGCACCAGGAAGATACTGGATCACCGGAAGTGCAAATTGCGATCTTGACTGAACGCATCAATTATTTGACTGGCCATTTAAAGGAACATAAAAAAGATCATCACTCACGTCGTGGGCTTTTAAAAATGGTTGGTCAGCGTAGAGGTTTATTAAACTACTTACGCGATAACGATATTGAACGATATCGTACTATTCTTCAGCAACTTAATCTTAGAAAATAGTAAAAAAGGCGGATTTATATCCGCTTTTTTTTATTTTTATGGTTAAACTTTAGTAAAAAAGGAAATAATAAAAAAAATGTCGAAGAAGTATCTGGTAAAAGAAATGGGGCACACGGGGAGGAAACCTAAATATGCATAGTTTTGAAATGCAACTGGGCGGCCGTAAGCTTGTTATAGAATCAGGTAAAATGGCCAAACAAGCAGGTGGCGCAGTTCTTATTCGTTACGGCGACACTGCGGTTCTTGTAACCGCAACAGCATCTGCTGCACCAAGAGATGGAATCGAATTCTTTCCACTGACTGTCGATTATGAAGAGAAACTATATTCAGTCGGCAAGATTCCAGGTGGATTTATTAAACGTGAGGGACGTCCAAGTGAGTCGGCTATTTTGGCTGGCCGGTTAATTGACCGACCTATTCGCCCACTATTCGCCGAAGGTTTTCGCAATGACGTCCAAGTTGTTGCTACAGTATTATCTGTCGATCAGGACAACCCTCCTGAAATACCTGCAATGATCGGTGCATCTTGCGCGCTATCTATTTCAGACATTCCATTCGATGGGCCGATAGGTGGCGTTCGTGTTGGTAGGATCGATGGACAGTTTATTATCAATCCTACTGTAGCACAACAGGAAAGCAGTGAATTAAACCTAGTTGTCGCAGGAACAAAAGATGCAGTGTTAATGGTTGAAGCAAGCGCTCGAGAGTTGCCAGAAGAGGTAATTTTAGACGCAATTGCTTTTGGGCACAAAGCTATTCAGGAAATAATTCTTTTTCAGGACAACATTATAGCTCAAATAGGTAAGGTTAAACGCGAGATTAAGCTATATGAAGTCCGCAAAGAGATTGAAACGGCAGTACGCGAATTTGTTACAGGTAAGCTTGAAACTGCGGTCCGAAATCCTGATAAACTTAGCCGTGAAGCGGATATTAAAATGGTTAAGGAAGAGGCTGCAAAGCACTTTGCTGTTGCTTTCCCTGAAAAAGATCAAGAAAAAGAAATTCAGTACATGATGCAAAAGATACTTAAAGAAATTGTTCGAAGAATGATTAGTGTAGAAAAGATAAGACCAGATGGCCGTCAAGTCGAGGAGGTTCGCCCGATTACCTGTGAAGTAGGGCTATTAGCTCGTACTCACGGTTCTGGTTTGTTTACTCGTGGACAAACGCAGGCTCTAACGGTAGCTACTCTTGGCGCTATAGGCGATGAGCAGATTCTTGACGGTCTTGGCGTAGAAGAGTCAAAACGTTATATGCATCATTATAATTTCCCGTCTTTCAGTGTAGGTGAGACTAGACCGTCACGCGGGCCTGGGCGAAGAGAAATCGGCCATGGCGCACTTGCTGAGCGGGCGTTGGTTCCTGTAATACCCACTGAAGTAGAATTCCCTTACACAATCAGACTGGTATCAGAAGTTCTGGAATCTAACGGGTCATCTTCGATGGCAAGTGTATGCGGCAGTACTTTAGCATTGATGGATGCTGGAGTTCCAATAAAGCTTCCTGTGTCAGGCGTAGCAATGGGATTAGTAAAAGATGGAGATCATTTCACCATTCTTACAGATATTCAAGGTATGGAAGACGCGCTAGGTGATATGGATTTCAAAGTTGCCGGAACCGTAAAAGGTGTCACAGCAATTCAAATGGATATTAAGATCGCTGGAATAACGAAAGAAATTCTAACAGCTGCTCTTGACCAGGCTAATCGAGGACGGATGCATATTTTGGGCAAAATGCTTGAAGTTATCAGCCAACCTAGGCCTGAATTATCGCCTTATGCTCCACGCATCATAACTATGGAAATAGATCCTGATAAAATTCGCGATGTTATTGGACCAGGCGGTAAAACTATTAAGAAAATTATTGACGAAACTGGCGTTACGATTGATATTGAAGATGACGGAAAAGTTTTTATTGCCGCTGTTGATGTAGAAGCAGGGAATAAAGCTGTTCGTATCATTGAGAGTCTAGTTAAAGATGTTACAGTTGGCGCCACATATCCTGGAAAGGTTACTCGTTTAATGAACTTCGGAGCTTTTGTCGAAATATTGCCTGGTAAAGAAGGTTTAGTTCATATTTCTCAGTTGGCTCTTGAAAGAGTTGGCAAGGTCGAAGACGTGGTTAAGGTCGGAGACGAAATACTTGTAAAAGTAACTGAGATAGATCGTCAGGGCAGAATAAACTTATCACGAAGAGAACTTCTAAAAGCAGAACAAGACGCTTTAAGGGCCGAGCAAGCTGCGAAAACAGAATCTAATGATTAAACATAAACCTTTACGGTTTATGTTTTCCTTTTTATGCAGAATTTCATGTAAATAGTATGTTAAAAGACACCTGTAAACCCTGTAGATACAAGGGTTTACAGGTGTCTTTTTTTGTGCGTCTGGATGTAATATACAAAATAATTATGCAGTATTTTCTACAGCCACAGCAATCAGCGTAGCCGAAGTATAGCGGGATTCTTTACCAAACTACGTAGAATACGTGGTTTGGTAGGTATTTTAATAAAGTGTAACAATTGTCGGTCTATAAGACAATTCCATACAATTATGTCCTATTAGTATTATAAGGCGAAATTTGGAACGATACTTAATTTTTTTAGGTCAAAGTATCAAATACTAACAGTCAATAGGCATTTTATACATAAAAACAGGCCAGCTAAAAGCTGACCATTTATGGGAGAAAAGTTGGCCTGTGCGGGGCCTAAGGATAGTATTACCATATGTAATGGCTTTATACGTGAAGGGTTGTCGCTAGGACATATCGATTGGTGGCATAGACCGCCTTAATGCTGTTAAATTGATAGGGGCGTCCTAAGGGGCTCTTTGATTTATAATTACGGTACTGCAATATTCCTTTATCAGGATGCAATTTTTTTATAATGTTATAATTCTTGACAAAATTCTCCTTCTTAAGCTGTTAGAGTGATGGCTGTTAACAGAAAGGAGGAAGGAAATTTGGAAGAAATTGATGAAATATTAAATCTTATCGAGAGTCTTCGTCAAAAAATGCATAGTATTGCTGACGAAAAAGGCATCTCAGACCCAGAAGTTTTATCAGTAAGCAAAATATTAGATGAAGCATTGAACAGATACCAGAATCAAATTTCAAAACGAAACATGTAGTCAAAAGAGCCGCCTTTTAGGCGGTTTTCTTTAAAATGTGTCTAATTAGATTACTTATAATTACAACCATTTATTGGAGTTATAAAATAAAATTTATAGATATAAGACAATGCGAAATATGCGGCAGTATTTTAAGGTGGAAGCGGTTCACATCGAAGCCCAAGAATGGCCCGGGCATGAGAGAGAACGTTATTTATTAAAAGCTTAGCCTTTTAAGCAATTAATCAGTAGCTTATGTTAATGTGTATAGTTAACATTCAATATGGCTATATATGATATTCCATTTTGTGATTTGACATTATTATAATTATTTTACATAATTTAACTGGTCTGAAAAAAGGATCATATGAAATTTTAATGGACCAAATTGAGGTATTAACATGTATCCAAACCCCGATGACACGGTATTCGAAAGTATACTAAGTTGTAAGCGGGAATTCGTAGGGTATAGCATTAATTCGTGTGAGTTAAATTATTACATTCAAAATATAACTGCTGGTAAAGGTTTGCTTGAGCTCGACAATAAACAGATTTACGAGTTAGTAGATCATCTTAAAGAATGTTTAGCACTAGCAAAGGATGATAAGGATTTAGTTAAAAGTCGTATCAGCCAAGTGGTTAATGAATATATTGGTGTAAAATAATTATTATTGATTATACTTCGGATTTCCAATACTCTTAGTGTGAGGAATGTAAAATGTATAATTTTATTTTTCTTAGGGCGTTATCTATAGTTTATTAAAAAAAGTTGTCTGGACTACAGGCAATACACGCGTGTAGTGCAAGAGCCTTAGGGCTCTTTTTTCATACCATTATGTTGATGCAACACGCTCACGCCGCATTAGTATGATGAACGCAAATCACATGCAGCGGATCAGGCGTTGGGCTTCATGCTTTGGATTCAGCAAAAGCATACGCGATAAACGAAATGGTAACTTACAACGATTATATCTAAACCGCACTAGCTAGCCGCAACACAACAAACAGCTTGTACTACAAGGGCTATGGCACAATAATATGATAATTAACGGTCGTAAATTTCTTTCGAATTGGGAGCGGCTCAAAAAGATTGTGGAAATTTTGCTAAAGCTTTACGGTTAGGTTTTTTTGATTGCCTGGTTGGAGCATAATCTTACTAACTTCTAATCATGAAATTACCTTTTGCTTAATAGATTAATCTAGAGGTGATTGATGTGAAGTTTTTAGTGGTGGCATCCTTCAGGCACTGGTATATGATATTCACTGTTGGCTTTTTTATAGCAATCGCAATGCTTTCTGGATTATTACAGCCGCTTTTTAGCGCAGATTTGCCAGGAAAACTGCAGCCAATATTTCACGGTAATGCTGCAGAGCCAAAAGTTGCGTTAGCTTGTAACGTATTCTGGGGCGAAGAATTCTTACCGGATATGTTGTCAACCTTAGCCGAAAATGATACTAAAATTACTTTTTTTATTGGAGGAAGCTGGGCGAAACGCTATCCAGATGTACTTAAAGATATATCACTCAAGGGTCACGAACTGGGTAATCATAGCTATAGTCATCCCCATCCCAATTCCCTGAGTAAAGAAAAGAATAAAGAGCAGATTACTCGAACTGAAGATCTTGTTAGAGAACTTACAGGAGTAAAGACTGACTTATATGCGCCGCCATATGGAGAATATAATGAAACTGTCCTATATGCTGCTCAAGAGATCGGCTACAGAACAATAATGTGGAGTATCGATACTATTGACTGGAAACGTCCTCCTGTTGAGATAATTAAAAATAGGGTAATAAAAAAACTACATAACGGAGCTATAATATTAATTCATCCAACTGAATCGACAGCCAAGGCTTTACCGGAGCTTATAAAGGAAATAAAGAATCAAGGATATCAGATAACAACAGTATCTGATATACTAATTTAATAAAACAGGCATAAATTGGCCTGTTTTTTTTATTGATACAAAAGCAGATCTATGGTAGTATGTTTACATAAAGCAAGAAGTTGTTAGGTAAGTCACACTAGCTGCTCAATGATTGGAGGTTGATGCATGAAAAGATATAAGTCGAATATCGTATGGTGTTTGGTATTAGCCATGCTTGTAATGTCTATGCCTGCAGCACCGGCTTACGCCTTTTCTTTAGGTGATTTGCTTGGACAAACTGTTGATTCTAGCTCGCCTGACTATCAAAGTTCGTCGTCAGGCAGCAGTCTGATTAATATTCTAATAGGCTTAGTATCGGGCAAATTTCTCGGTAGTGCTTTCGATTCTAATTACAACAACTCATCTGCCTCTCCATTAAAACCGAATGCCGCAGGTGAAAAGGAAGTAGTTGGATTTTATGCCGAATGGTGGGGTGCAGATACGTCATCTTTTAATTCTATGGTCAAAAATTCTGATGCGGTTAGCACCATAGCACCTTTTTGGACTACATTAAATGGTGATGCTTCGTTGACTGACCGAGGTGGTAATGACCACACAGCTGTAGCAAAAAAAGCCCATGATAATAATATTCCTGTTTTATTACTAGTAAATAATGAAAAGCAAAATGAAGTAACCCCGCCTATCCATACTGTTTTAGAGAATCCCAACTTACGAACAAAAGCGATTAATAACCTAGAAGCGTATATTAAGAAATATAAGCTTGATGGTGTAAATATTGATTTTGAAATGGTACCAGCTGGCGATAGAGAAAATTTAACATCTTTTATGCGAGAACTATCCGCTCGTTTACGACCGCAAGGCTATGTTGTATCGATTGATGTTTTTCCTAAGCAAGATGAATCAAATGATGTCTCGATAGCCTATGATTACCAAGAGTTAGCTAAATATGCTGATAAAATAATGATTATGACCTATGACAATCACGGAGCATGGAGTCAGGCTGGAGCAATTGCTGATATTAATTGGGTTGAAAATAATCTAAAATATGCGCTAAGGTTTATCCCGAAGGAGAAGATATATCTTGGTATTGCTGCTTACGGATATGATTGGTCTAGTAAAGGTGTAGAAAGTCTTGAATATCCAGCTATTATGAATTTAGTGCAGAAATTTGGCTCTTCTGTTCTATGGGATGAGTCATCAAAGTCACCGCATTTTAGCTATACTGGACCCGACGGGATAGCTCACAACGTATGGTTTGAGAATAGCGAAAGCCTTAAGTATAAACTAGACCTAGTAAATAAGTATGATATAGCAGGTATTGCTATATGGAAGCTCGGTGAAGAAGACCCGGGTTATTGGAAGGTTATAAAGGACAAGCTTTCTCTTCGGAGGTAGTATAAAAAGTTAACTGGAGGTTACTAGTGTTAAATAAAAAAATAGTTGCACAAATTATGATTTTACTTCTAGCATTTACCGTAATGCTTCCTATTCATAGTACCTATGCAGCATCAGCTGATAATGTTTTAAATACTCTTATTTCATCGACGGTCCCATCTACTAATAGCTCTAGTGGTTCTGGAATACTTGACAAGCTTTTTAGTGTTCTGTTTGATCAGATACTTGGTCCAGTGCTAAACATTCTAGGAAACAACAAGTCTTCTACTAAAGCGCCGGTGACAATTACCCCAATGCCAACGCCATCAGGCGGTTCTGAAAGTACAGGCAGCATTCAAGATGATGGCGTATTAAGAGGAAAAGTGATTGTTGTTGATCCAGGGCATGGCGGCAGCAACCCGGGCGCAGTAGGGAACAATACCCGGGAAGCTGATAATAATTTGTCCGTAGGATTAAAATTACGTGACAAACTGGTACAAGCAGGAGCTAAAGTCATTATTACCCGCGATAGCGATCGTACCGTTGCAACTGAGGGTAGCTCGCTTGGCGAGGAATTGCAAGCAAGGGTTGATATGGCAGAGAATAATCATGCTGATATGTTTGTCAGCGTTCATACTAATTCAAACCCGGATAGCAATATTGTCGGCGCAATGACCTTTTATCCAAGCGGAAAATCCTCCAAGCTTGCGCTCGAGGTTCAAAATGCTATGATAAAGGAAACTAAAGCAGTCGACAAAGGTACTTCTTCCGCCACTTTTTATGTTTTAAGAAATACTACTATGCCAAGTATTTTGGTAGAAATGGGTTTCATAACAAACTCCCAAGAGGCCGCTCAACTGAGTGACAATAGCTATCGCAATAGTATGGCCCAGGGCATTTTTAATGGGATAGTAAAATACTTTAATAACAATTGATTCCTTGAGATATATATCTGTTCAGATATATATCTCTTTTTTTTACATGTTAAGTATAGTTAAGAAATATAATATAAAAGGAGGATTTCTCAGGTATTTTCGGGAAGTCTTAGAACTCAGGATATCCCAATAAAAGGAGCATCATATGTATCGAAAATCTTTGTTGTCAAACGGAATTCGTGTAGTTACCGAAGCGATCCCTTATGTTAAATCAGTAACTATTGGTATTTGGATTGGTACAGGCGCTCGCTCAGAGCAAGATAATAATCACGGTATTTCACATTTTATTGAGCATCTAATGTTTAAAGGGACAGATAAAAGGTCAGCAAAGGATATAGCTGAAACGGTAGATGCTGTTGGGGGCCAGTTAAATGCCTTTACAGCAAAAGAGACTACCTGTTATTACATGAAGGTTTTGGATAGCCATCTGGAGTTAGCCTTAGATATTCTTAGTGACATGCTGCTTTCTTCGAAGTTTGCTGAAGATGATATCGCCCGAGAGAGAGAGGTTGTTCTAGAGGAAGTTCATATGTACGAAGATGCGCCAGATGAGTTAGTGCATGATATTCATTTGAGTAAAATCTGGGGTGGTCATCCTCTCGGACGAAATATTCTTGGAAGTACCGCTGCCATAGGACGCTTTAATAAAGATATGGTTAAGGATTACTACAAACAGTTCTATACACCAGATAATATCGTTCTTGCTGCAGCCGGTAACCTAAATCACGACGATCTTGTAAATCTGGCCGAAAAGTTTTTTGCTAAGATGACAGGAAAGAAGACACGGCCGCAGTCCACGCCACCGCTGTTGAGCGCTGCAAGGACAATTCGAACTAAGGAAACTGAACAGGTACACTTATGTCTAGGTACATCAAGCGTTCCTCAAAACTCGCCTGAAATGTATACTATTCATATTCTAAATAATATTTTAGGCGGGGGAGTAAGCTCGAGACTGTTTCAATCAGTTCGCGAAGAACGAGGGTTAGCTTACTCAATATACTCCTATCAAACTAACTACAGTGATGCGGGACTGTTCACCGTCTATGCAGGTACTAGGCCATCGAATGTAAAGCAAGTTATCGAATTAATTGTTGAGGCTATTTCTCAGATGAAAAAGACTGGAATTACAAGCTCTGAATTAACGCGAGCTAAAGAGCAAATAAAAGGCAGTTTGTTTCTAGGCTTAGAAAGCTCAAGCAGTCGTATGTCACGAATAGGCAAAATGGAAATAACGCTAGGAAAACATATTACTTTAGATGAGGTTGTCAAGAAAATTGATAATGTGTCTATAGATGATATATTACAAATATCACAGCGTTTGTTTGCTTCAGAAACTCTCTGTTTGACTGCACTTGGTCCTATTTCTGAACAAGATATTCCAACAAAGTTTGATATCTAGATGAGGAGTTTTATTTATGCAGCGAAGAGGATTTGAAGTTATTACTCGATATAAGCACAAGGCAATCAATCTTCCTCAGCGAAAAACAGCACATAGCGCTGGTTATGATATTGAAGCGGCTGAGAATGCTATACTTTTACCTATGACGGTGACTCTAGTGCCGACTGGTCTAAAAGCCTATATGCATTCAGATGAATATCTAGGTATACACATAAGATCAGGTTTATCGATAAGGAATAGGCTAAGCTTAATTAACGGGCAAGGAATCATTGATGCAGATTATGCTGATAACGCCGATAATGAGGGTCATATTATTATAGCTATTTATAATCACAGCAGTGAACAGGTGCAAATTATCAAAGGCGATCGAATTGCGCAAGGGATATTTTATAAATATTTGAAAGTTGATTATGATGAAGGTGAAGCTAGCGATAAAATAAGAGTGGGCGGCTTTGGAAGCACTGATAAATAATAAAGGTTGTTGAAACTTTGGTTTCAACAACCTTTATTATTTGTGACATAATTTTTTGAGAAAAACATATTTTTTATAGTGAATTAATAATATCTGAGCTGGTTTCTATTTGGTTAATATAAATCATGGAGGATAAATATGCATACGTGGGCGATAATTCTTGTTTTTTGCATAGGTATAGCTTGGTCTATACGTCTACGCGTCAGCCGCTTTCGCCAGGTATTAGATAATACGGAAATTAAATCTACCCCTTTGTCTTTGGCGATTCAAGAGCTTATAGCAGTAGCAGGGGGCTTATATTTATCACTGGTAATGCTGGTCTCCTTTCTTAAAATAGAAATCCCTGAGAAACTATTAATATTAAATATTTCGATCGATCCACTGGCGGGTAGTGCCATAATACTAGCAGTTGTTCAGCCAATATTCGTTAAACTTTTTAAAAACATGAATTACTAAGGGGTGTATAAGAATGCGTTTGAGTGATCTGTCTGGCAAAGAAGTAATTAATTTAGGTGATGGTGCTAGACTTGGTGTTATTGATGAATGTGAGTTATCAATTGATAGTAGATCAGGGCGTATTCAGGCATTAATTCTGCCGGGACGCAGCAGTATATTCACTATTTTTGGAGATAATCGGGGTTCAACTATACCATGGCGTTCAATTAAGCGCATTGGTGATGATGTTATTATTGTTGACTTAAGCAATGCTTTTGATCGTTTTTATAGTACAGTTGGACGCGATCGACAGGAAGATACATATTAAGCTAACTTACGGACACACTAACATTAAGTTTGATATCTGAATTTAATGTTAGGGGGAAAAAAATGAACAATCAAAACAACAGTCAGAATCAATCTACAAATGCTGTAGTTTCAGGTTATACTAATGCTCAAACGGGCAGTGCTCAACAAACGACATCACAATCTTCAAATACGCAGTCGTCCGCGGGGCAAACGTCGAATACAGCAAATAATCAAAATGCTAGAGCTGTAATTGGAGTTTTTAACTCTCGTAGTGACGCCGAAAAGGCAATATCACAATTGCGTGGAAAAGGTTTTGGAACTGAAGAGATAAATATTGTTTCTAAAGAAGGTACATCGAAGAAAGGCCAATCACAGACCTATGACGATGACGTAACTGACGGAGCATTAACAGGTGGAACAATAGGCGGTATAGGTGGTTTACTGTTAGGTGCAGGGGTAGTTGCTGGTGTAGGGGCAATGGCTATCCCTGGGATAGGCCCAATTATTGCCATGGGTCCTATATCAGCAGCTATTGGTGGGGCAGTAGCAGGTGGAATCGCTGGTGGCTTAATTGATTGGGGTATTCCTGCAGAAGCTAGTCAGCGTTATGAACAAAGTGTTGCTCAAGGCGGCATCTTAGCTATTATTAAAACAAACTCAACAAAAGTTGATGCAGCAGCACAAGTTCTCAGGCAGCATGGCGCAACAGATGTAGAGAGTCACAGTACTAAATAGCTCTCTAGGATTAAATTATTTCCCAAAAACCGTTGACACTACAGGAACCCTTGTTATAAAATGAAATAAATTAAATATCGTAATATCCCTGCATAGCGTGTATAGAGGTGCGGGTAACATTAGTACTTTCAGGGAGAGTGGTATCGATGATCTGGAAGAAAAGGGTTAACCGCCGAAGTGCGAAGTACTGCCAAGTTCTTTGTACTGGTCTTAAGTCGAATAGGTTTAAGACTGTCACCAACAATTTGGTGGAGTGCTATCTCATCTAGGGCAGGAAAAATGTTTTATTGTTTTTCCTTATCCTGGGACTGCAAAGTATGACTGTAATGGTCGGTGAGATATGAGCTCACCGACCTTTTGTTTATATATTATTAGGAGGTGGAGATATGATTAGGGTGTTAGTTTGCGGTGCCTATGGAAAAATGGGCCGCGAAGTTTTAAATGCCGTACATAGAGATGAACAGTTAAGCATTGTTGGCGCTGTAGATGTTAATTCGGACTTTACTGATGTTGGAGACTTAATTGGGGCTGGAAAGACAGGAGTCATTGTAGGGAATGATTTACAGACAGTAATTAACGAAACAAAACCGCAGGTTATGGTTGACTTTACTAACCCAGCTTCAGTCATGAACAATACTCGAATTGCGATACGAAGTGGCGTCTGCCCAGTTGTAGGCACAACCGGAATTTCAGAGGCGGATGTTACTGAATTGCGTCAGCTTTGTAAACAGACAAAGGTTAATGCTCTTATATCACCTAACTTTTCGATTGGCGCTATTTTAATGATGAGATTGGCTCAGGATGCTGCTAAATTTTTCCCTAATGTCGAAATTATTGAATTGCATCATGACCAGAAGTTAGACGCTCCGTCAGGCACTGCTTTAAGAACTGCTGAGTTAATAGCAGAAAATCGTGGCTATTTGAGACAAGGCCATCCGGCTGAAGTTGAAAAGCTGCCAGGGGCAAGAGGTGGAGAATTGTCGGGTATTCGAGTGCACAGTGTTCGACTGCCCGGATATGTAGCTCATCAAGAAGTTATCTTTGGCGGTCTTGGTCAGACTTTGATCATTCGCCATGATTCAATTTCGCGCGAATCTTTTATGCCAGGAGTTCTTCTTGCTTGCAAGAAAGTCCTAACACTAGATGGTCTGGTTTTTGGACTTGAACATATTTTATAATTTTTATTTTTAAGGAACATCTTTATATAACGTTCTATATTATATATCATTCAAGGGGGCGAAAGTATGAAAAAGTACAATGTAGCTATATTAGGGGCTACCGGCGCGGTGGGGCAGGAATTTTTAAACTTAATTGCCGAGAGAAACTTCCCGTTTAATGAACTAAAGTTGCTCGCTTCAAAACGTTCAGCTGGCAAGATTATCGACTTTATGGGCAAGCAATATACAGTAGAGGAAGCCACTTCTGATTCCTTTAAAGACGTGCAAATTGCTTTGTTTGCCGGAGGTGCTGCAAGCAAGACATTTGCAGCTGATGCTGTAAAGCACGGCGCTGTAGTTATTGACAACTCTAGTGCATTTCGAATGGACCCTAACGTTCCACTCGTAGTTCCCGAAGTAAATCCTGATGCAATAAAGACTCATAACGGAATCATTGCAAACCCTAATTGCTCTACAATTATAATGTTAATGGCGTTAAAGCCTATACATGAACATGTTAAAATTAAACGTGTTGTTGTTTCTACCTATCAGGCCGTTTCGGGGGCTGGCAAGGAAGCAATCGACGAACTGACCGACCAGGTTAAAAGCATAATAGAAGACCGCCCGGTTGAGGCAAATATATTACCAAGTGCAAGTTTGTCCAAACATTATCAAATAGCGTTTAATCTCATTCCGCAAATTGATGTTTTTGTGGAAGGTGGATACACGAAAGAAGAAATGAAAATGGTTCATGAAACTCATAAAATACTTGAGGATTATGATATAGGCATTTCGGCTACTACCATTCGGGTGCCTGTTTATCGGAGCCATGCTGAATCTATCAATATTGAGCTAGAAGGGCCGTTGTCAGCAGATGAAGCGAAAAAGCTATTATCAGAGTTCCCTGGCGTTGTTGTGCAGGATGATCCAGCGGAAATGATTTATCCAATGCCACTATTCACGTCAAACTTAAACGAGGTTTTTGTTGGCCGTATTAGAGAAGATAAGTCGGTAAAGTACGGAATAAATCTTTGGGTAGTAGGGGATCAAATACGCAAAGGTGCAGCCTTAAATGCGCTGCAAATTGCCGAGTATATGATTAACCATAATTTAGTTTGAGGTGTAAATAATGCGAATAATTGTCCAGAAGTTTGGCGGGACATCAGTAGCGTCACCTGAAATTCGGGCCTTGGCAGTGAAAAAGATTCAATCAGCGCTACAGCAAGGGTACTGTCCTGTAATTGTTGTTTCTGCAATGGGACGAAAAGGCGAAAGTTATGCAACCGATACGCTTATTGGCTTGGCGCGCAGTGCTTATTCTCATATTGCGCCGAGAGAGCTTGATCAAATTATGTATTGCGGGGAAATGATCTCGGCTGTTATTATGACAGGAACATTGCAGGCTGTCGGCCTTGATGCAGCAATGTTGACTGGAGGTCAGGCAGGTGTTACAACAGATAATAACTTTAATAATGCACGCATTTTGAAAGTCGACCCCGCCCGCCTTTTGAGTATGGTTAAAGCCGGCAAGATTCCAGTTGTTTGCGGTTTTCAGGGTGTTAGTATTGATGGCGAGTTTACTACCCTTGGACGTGGTGGAAGTGATACAACAGCAGCTGCACTTGGTGCGGCATTAAATGCCGAGCTTGTAGAGATATACACTGATGTTGATGGAATAATGACTGCTGATCCGAGAATAGTTACAAATGCTAAAATACTCGATTGCATAAGTTATTCTGAAGTATGCCAATTGGCGCACCAGGGGGCTAAGGTCATACATCCTCGCGCAGTCGAAATTGTTATGCCCAAAGGTATTCCTTTGGTCGTAAAATCTACCTTTTCGGATGCTCCTGGTACTTTAATTACCAACGTAACTAAAGAAAGCACTGAGGAGACGGCTGTGTCTGATCGGGTTGCTACAGGTGTTACATATCTTAGTGATATTGCTCAAGTAAAAGTAAGTGCTTGTCCAGACTCATGTCAAATGAATTTCAATGTTTTCAAGATAATGGCTGATAATGGCATTAGTGTTGATCTGATAAATATGCATCCAGATCAAATAATGTTTACTGTTGCTGAAGGAGTATCAGATAAAGCTTATAACAAACTAACGGAGTGCGGCTATAAAACAGAGATTGTGACTGGATGTGCAAAAGTTTCCGTAGTTGGCGGCGGCATGCGCGAAGTACCAGGAGTTATGGCTAGTTTCGTCGAAGCATTAGCTGCTAATAATATTCCTATCTTGCAAACCGTGGATTCACATACGTCAATCTCAGCTTTAATAAAAAAGGTAGATATACAAACCGCCGTTATGGCGTTACATGAAAAATTCAGTCTATCTGAGTAGTGGGAGGGGAAAGAATGAAAGGTTTCGGTCGCATTATAACTGCTATGGTTACCCCCTTTAATGATGACTATAGTGTAAACTATGCCCAGGCTGGGAAACTAGCCCAATATTTAATTGAGAATGGTTCAGATGGTTTAGTCGTTGCAGGAAGTACCGGTGAAGCGGCTACAATGAGTGCGCAGGAGAAGCTAAAACTTTTTGAGGTTGTATTGGAAGCAGTAGGCAGCAAAGCTACGGTTATTGCAGGAACTGGATCTAATGACACCAGAGCCTCGATTGAAATGACAATTGAAGCTGAGAAACTCGGTGTTCATGGAGCTATGTTAGTTGGTCCATATTATAATAAACCTCCTCAAGAAGGTTTCTATCAACATTTCAAAGCTATTGCAGAAAAAACAAAATTGCCGATAATATTATATAATGTACCAGGCAGAACTGCTTCTAATATCCTTCCTGCGACTATTGCAAGATTAGCTGGAATTGATAATATTGTTGCTGTTAAAGAAGCTAGCGGTAATCTAGAACAAATTTCGGAGATAATCCGTACAACACCGGATGATTTCCTTGTCTATAGCGGAGATGATGCTCTGACGTTGCCAATATTAGCTCTTGGCGGCGTAGGAATTATAAGTGTTGCAGCTCATATTGTAGGTAAAAAAATGCAAAAAATGATAGCTGCATTTGATGATAAGCGATTAACTGAAGCGCAATCGATACATCAAGAATTATTGCCGTTTTTTAAGACTATGTTCATAACTACAAATCCGATTCCAGTAAAAACTGCTGTAAATATTATTGGACAAAATGCTGGTCCTTTGCGTCTTCCTTTGGTTCCGCCTTCAAATGATGAATTACAAAAGATTAGAGCGGCTATCAAAGAAGTTAATGCTATCTAAGTTTAAAAACCCATCCTGATGGATGGGTTTTTTAATGTTAATAAGGTAGTGGTAAATGTTGCAAATTAAATTCTATATGAGTTATAATTAATACAATCTGGATGTACGGTCGCTTTTTGTCTTTAATTTGTTAATGTATAGAATTTTTATGTTTTAGAATATGGAGGTGCATTTTTTTTTGGCAATATTACCACAAAAAGTTCAGATCATTCCATTAGGCGGCTTAGGGGAAATCGGCAAAAATATGACAGTAATACGTTTCGGGGACGATATAATTGTTATTGATGCGGGTTTAATGTTTCCTGAGGACGATATGCCGGGTATAGATTTAGTTATTCCCGATATATCATATTTGCTTGATAATAAAGATTTAATTCGAGGGATTATTTTAACTCATGGACATGAGGATCATATAGGCGCTCTGCCTTATGTACTTAAGCAGCTTGCAGTGCCTGTTTATGGTACAAGGCTTACCCTTGGAATTCTAGAAGGCTTGCTTAAGGAGAATAACGTTTCTAGCAATGGTTTAAGATCTATTAGACCGGGTGATGAAATAAATCTTGGTTCTTTTATAGTGGGCTTCATTCGCGTTAGTCATAGTATTGCAGATGCAGTAGGGATTTCAATTAAGACCCCTATTGGAACAATTGTTCATACTGGCGATTTCAAGTTTGATCAAACTCCGGTTGATGGAAAGGCTACCGATTTTCACAAATTTGCTGAGCTTGGAGATCAGGGAGTTTTGGTACTACTATCGGATAGCACCGATGCTGAAAGTCCTGGATTTACCAAGAGTGAAAAAACTATTGGAGCAAACTTCGAGGAAGTTTTCCGAAATGCTCGTGAACGAATTATCATAGCTACCTCTTCGACAAACATCCATCGAATTCAACAGGCAGTAAATATAGCCTGCAAGTATAAAAGAAAAGTAGCTATTCTTGGACGTAGCATGACTAATGTAATAAATATTGCGCTTGAGCTTGGTTATTTGAATATAGCGCCAGGAGTGATGATTAGTCCCGATGAAATAAATAAATATCCTACTTCGGGCGTGGTGATTCTTACTACCGGAAGTCAAGGTGACCAGATATCACCCCTTAGTAGGATAGCAATGTCAGAATATCGTAAAATAGATATAATCACTGGAGATACTGTCATTATTTCAGCAAACCCTATACCCGGAAATGAAAAGTCGGTATCACGTACAATTGATATCCTTTTCCGTCAAGGGGCGGAGGTTATATACGATAAGTCGTCAGGAGCACATGTTTCAGGACATGCTAGCCAGGAAGAGTTAAAGCTGATGCATAATCTTATCAGACCGCGGTTTTTTGTGCCTATACACGGCGAATACCGGCATCTAATAAAACATGCAAAGTTAGCTGAAGAACTTGGCATGCCTAAGGAAAATATTATTGTTGCTGAGAATGGGCACATCCTCGAATTTACTCAAGATACGGGCTCGTTTAACGGTAAAATTACAGCTGGCAATGTTCTTGTCGACGGGTTAGGTGTAGGAGACGTAGGAAATATCGTACTGCGTGATCGGCGCCAGCTTGCCAAGGATGGGATATTAATAGTAGTCATTACTATGGATAGGCAGCAGGGTTGTCTGCTAGCCGGACCAGATTTTGTTTCGCGTGGCTTTGTATATGTGCGTGAATCAGAGCAACTTATGGATGAAGCTAAAGAAAAGGCTAAAGCGGCATTAGAGAGATGTGAAGTCGAAGGTGTCACAGAATGGGGAATGCTGAAAGCAAGTGTTCGTGACGCTTTAGGAAAATATTTATATGAAAAAACTCGTCGTCGTCCAATGATATTACCAATTATTATGGAAGTATAAAACCGAAACAAAGTTTCGGTTTTTTTATTTATAGGAAAGTATGGATTGTGTGGAAGGCGGCTAATACTATAAAAGACAAAATAGTTGGAGGTAATATTATGATAGATAATGATAATCCAGTTATAGCGCCGCCCGGCACAAACCCAGAACATCCAGTTGAACCAGGGCAGCTTCCTGTAAAAACCAAGAAAACCCGTCAGGCAAAAAAGAGCTCAACTATAGAAAATATTCAAGAACTTGGCAGCACAGAAGTTCCGTCAGCTAAGACTAATATTCATGTAATGACAATTATTGGACAAGTCGAGGGCCACATGGTACTTCCGGCTCAAAATAAGGCAACAAAGTATGAGCATGTAATGCCGCAACTAGTAGCAATCGAACAAAATCCAGAGATTGAGGGGCTAATGCTGCTTCTGAATACTGTTGGAGGAGACGTTGAAGCGGGTCTGGCTATTGCTGAGCTAATTGCCAGCATGTCAAAACCTTCTGTTTCAATTGTTCTAGGTGGTGGTCATAGTATCGGGGTGCCTATTGCCGTATCAGCAACGCATTCCTATATTGTTGAAAGCGCTAGTATGACTATTCACCCTATCCGTTTAACAGGTCTAGTAATTGGGGCTCAAAGTTCCTTCGACTATCTTGAGAAGATGCAAGATCGTGTTAATCGCTTTGTAGGAACTCACTCTAGAATAACTGAAGATAAATGGAAAGAACTTCTTTATAAAACAGGAGAACTTTCTAGGGACATAGGAACATCCGTGGTTGGCAGAGATGCAGTTAAATACGGCCTAATTGATTCTATAGGCGGAATATCACATGCTATGGCCAAACTTCAGGAACTTATTAATGCTAATAAGGAGAGCAAGGGGCTGAAACAATGATTCTATGGACGGTTATGCCACTGGAGTTAGTTTTTGGTCAGGAAGATATTTCTAATCCTTATGATGAAATTGACTATGATGGTACTAAATTGATGGTAGAAAGGGTATCTATCAATCAGTGTCGAGTTGTCCGCTTATTATCTAGCAACCCACAGGATTATCTAAGAGATGATATCCAACCCGGAGCAATGCTCACATATAAACCTGTTTTAGCAAATTAGTTATGTCATATTATGCTTCTGAATTAAAAGCACTCGTTATGAGTGCTTTTTTTGCGAAAAATAGAGGAGTTAATACTATTGTGTAGAAAAGTTTTTAATTTAGAGGTGGTGATAGCTGTTGAAATTATTAACTGATCTGCCTTCTGAACTTAAGTACGAGGTGCTTGGCATCTCACTTATTACGGTCGGAATTTTAGCAATAATAAGTCTATTCGGACTAAATGCTGGCCCAGTGGGTTTATTTTTAGCAAAATTACAGAACTATACTTTTGGAATTGGAGCTCCTATAATACCTTTAATGCTATTAGCTATTGGCTCACGCTATATTTGGCTTCATAAGCATATTGACTATTCATTTAAGTTCTGGGGATGGATTGCTATATATGTGCTTATGCTAGCTATTATCCACCATTGGAAAGTTCCTGTCGGACAAGAAGTTTTGCCTGATAGTCTTATTCCAGGCGGGGGCATAATTGGTGGTTTTGCGATTTTTACTTTAAGAAAGCTGTTTGGTGTCGATGGGGCAATTATTGTCTTAATCGCTCTTTCGATTTGTGCTATGCTTTTGACTACAACATGGTCTCTAGCTCGAACAATACTAGCAGCAAAACATAAAGCGGCTGAAAGCATCATCATGGCACGTGAAGCTATAGCATGTACTTCCGCTGATGAAATTGAAAATGAGCTCGCAATCCCCACGAACAGTAGTCCTACATTTTATAACCAGGAGCAAGATAACGAGAAAGATGAACCACAGCAAGTCAGTACAAAAATTCTCGATGATAGTCCAATAGCTAGTATTCCTGAAAAGTTATCGGTTGTTCAAGACAATTATAGCGCGGCAAGAAGCAGTACCTACTCACTTCCGCCTCTGTCTATTTTGAAAAGGCAAAATAAAAATAAAAATTCCAAGCCGCCTAAAGAAATAGCCCAAAATGCCGCAATATTAATTGAAACCCTCGAAAATTTTAATGTGAGAGCTAAGATAATAAATACTTGTCAGGGACCTGCAGTAACAAGGTACGAACTGGAGCCGGCTCCTGGCGTCAAAGTTAGTAAGATTGTTAATTTAGCAGACGATATCGCATTAAAACTGGCGTCAACGGGTGTCCGTATTGAAGCGCCGATTCCTGGTAAGGCAGCAATAGGAATCGAGGTTCCCAATAAGGATGTATCGGGTGTTCATTTGCGGGAGGTCTTGGAAAGCGATCAGTTTCAACACTCAGTTTCACGATTAGTAGTCGCCTTAGGCAAAGATATCGCTGGACAACCTATCATAACAGATTTAGCAAAAATGCCTCATCTCTTGGTAGCAGGAGCTACAGGTTCAGGAAAAAGCGTATGCATCAATACGCTGATTACAAGTATCCTTTTTCAGGCTAAGCCGAACGAGGTTAAATTCATACTAATTGATCCTAAAGTTGTTGAGCTTTCTAATTATAATGGTATTCCGCATCTTATGACGCCAGTTGTAACAGATGCAAAAAAGGCTGCAACCGCTTTGAACTGGGCTGTCCAGGAAATGGAAAGACGCTATGCCGTCTTCGCGACAACCGGAGTTCGGGATATAGCTAGGTACAATGAACTTGTTGGAGAGGGAAGTTTACCCCTTGTTGTTATTATTATTGATGAGTTAGCTGATCTAATGATGGTGGCGCCAGTTGATGTTGAAGACGCCATTTGCCGTCTTGCTCAAAAAGCTAGGGCGGCTGGATTGCATTTAGTTCTTGCTACTCAAAGGCCGTCAGTAGATGTAATAACTGGGATTATCAAAGCTAATATACCCTCAAGAATATCCTTTGCAGTTTCATCTCAGATTGATTCCCGAACTATTCTTGATATGGCTGGCGCCGAAAAGTTGCTTGGTAAAGGAGATATGCTTTTTTATCCGGTTGGAGTACCCAAGCCTTTACGGGTCCAAGGGGCTTTTATTTCGGATAGTGAGGTCGAAGAACTAGTAAGTTATATAAAACGTTATGGCGAGCCAGAATATGATGATGGCATTACTACGTGTGATAGTTCGACCAACAAAAATTCAACTAGTGAGGAACAGACAACATTTCAGGATGAAATGCTAGAAGAAGCTGTCAGGCTTGTTTTAGAGACGGGACAAGCCTCTGTTTCTATGCTGCAGCGAAAGTTTAGAGTTGGATACACTCGTGCGGCAAGACTAATCGACACAATGGAAGAGATGAAGATTGTCGGACCCAATATTGGCAGTAAGGCACGTGAGATATTAATGACATCCGAGCAGGTATATAGTCGCTATTTTAAAAAATGATTTTTAAATAGTTATATGGATGGTAAAGTAATGGGTAGAATAACTACGAATTAGTTTTATAAATATAGAGTGTTGGTGAAAATAATTGCATAAAACCATTTCAATTGATGACGCATTAAAAATGGATGATCCCTTATATATAGATATGCGATCGCCATCTGAGTTTCATACCGGACATGTGTATGGAGCAATTAATATTCCTTTGTTTGAGGATGATGAAAGAGCCGAAGTCGGTACTATTTATAAAAATATCGGCGTTGAAGAAGCTAAGATAAGAGGTTTAGCCATAGCATCGTCTAAATTGCCGCAAATAATTAATCAGATCTGTCAGATTTCTAAAAATAAAAATACTGTTATTATATATTGTTGGCGTGGTGGCATGCGCTCGCGGTCGGTAGTAACAATTTTGGAGCTGTTAGGGTCTTCTGTGTATCAATTAGTAGGTGGATATAAGGCATATCGTCGTCATGTACTTGATAGTCTACAGAGCTTTTCGCTTAAGCCTAAGATTGTAGTCTTATGCGGTTCCACCGGAGTGGGTAAAACGACACTGCTCAAGTTGCTCGATGAAAAGGATATACCGGTAATTGATCTTGAAAAATTAGCCAATCATCGCGGCTCAGCTTTTGGTCAAGTTGGCTTAGGGCAGCCTGAAACAGCGCAAAACTTTGACGCTAACATTTTGCAGGAGCTGGAAAGACACAATAACAAACCCTATATTGTAGTGGAATGCGAGAGTAAACGTGTAGGAAATGTCTATCTTCCCGAAGTTCTTTACAATGCCATGCAGAAAGGAATTAAGATATTAGTACATGCCAGTGTAGAAACCCGTATCAACCGATTAATAGAGGAATATACGGACTTATATGATTCAAATCGCGATGCAATTATCGCTAGTTTGAGAGTTTTAAGCAAACGACTAGGGGTCAATAAGACAGAGTACCTAGTAGATGCTTTTTCCAATGGCCGTATTTCGGAAGTAGTTCATGTCTTGCTTGTCGACTATTACGACCCACTCTATGGGTACGAAAAAAGTGATCCTTCTGCGTATGACTTTATTGTTGATGCAGAAAATCTTGAGCAGGCATCATGCTTAATAACTAGCTATCTTAAAAAACTGGGGAGGTAATCTGGAATGCCTATACTAGGCGAGATACTGCGCAGTGAACGAGAAAAAAAGGGACTTTCAATTAAGGACATAGAGAAAGCCACTAGTATAAGATCATTGTATTTAAATGCTATTGAAGAACAGAACTATAATGTAATACCAGGTGAGGTCTATCTTAAGGGATTTATTCGTAATTATGCTAGTTATTTGGGATTGAACCCACAAGAGATGATAGACCTATATCGCCAGGAAAAAGATCCCAGTCCTGTCGAAACATCCACGCCAGTAGATAAAACTAGGATTATAGAACGTACAGATGCTTCCGCAGCTAATCCAGAAGATGTACAAACAGGGAAAACAAAGTGGATTGCAATAGGGCTTGCTAGTGTAGCTCTAGCAGGTGCAGTATGGTGGTTTACAGGGAGTCACAACAGCCAGCCTAAACCGCTAGTGCCCACCCAAGAAGTTAAACCAGGGCCAGCTTTATCAACTCCAGTACCGCAGCCCACTGTACCACCGCAGACTCAAGTAACCCAATCCAAGCCGGTTACTGTAATTGCCAAATATACGGATGAGTGCTGGACGCTTGTTGTAGCAGATGGTAAAGAAATTTACGAAGGTATACCCAAATTAGGTGAAACGCTTACATGGGAAGCACAAAGCAATATTAGCATTCAGTTAGGTAATGCTGCAGGTGTAGAGATTACCTATAACGGCCAAACATTGGGCAAGATGGGCGGTAAAGGAGAGGTTTTAAACAAAAGTTTTTCAGCAAATACTAAAAAACAATAAGCTTTCTTTTTCGAAAGAATGTCTAACGTTCTGTCTGCACGGTTTTTCTAAAGGAGAATTTAAATATGAATGAATTTTTGCCTATGAGCAAAGACGATATGCTAAAACGCGGATGGGATAGGCTGGATTTTTTATTCATAAGCGGCGATGCTTACGTAGACCATCCTAGCTTTGGGCCAGCCATTATTTGCCGATTGCTTGAAAAATATGGTTATAAGGTTGGAATTATTGCTCAGCCAGATTGGCGCTCAACTGAAGATTTCAAGAAGATGGGCAAACCTAGGTTAGGTGTCTTGGTCTCAGCGGGAAATTTAGACTCAATGCTCAATAAATTCACAGCAGCGAAAAGGTATCGCAGCAAGGATAGCTATTCTCCTGGCGGTAAAGCAGGAAATCGCCCTGAGCGTGCCACGATAGTTTACTGCAATCGCATCCGTGAACTATGGAAAAAGGTCCCTCTTATTATTGGCGGCATTGAAGCAAGTCTTCGTCGCTTTGCCCATTATGATTATTGGTCTAACTCGGTTCGGCGTTCTATATTAACTGATACGCGGGCCGACATGCTAATTTATGGAATGGGAGAAGCACAAATCAAAGAAATTGCTCATCAGCTAGATCAAGGCATTAGTGTCTCGGATATTCGCGACGTCCATGGAACATGTTGGCGAACTGAATCGCTTGATGAATTATGGGATTATGTTGAGGTACCAAGTTATAATGATGTCCTAAACAGTAAAGAAGTTTTTGCCGAGGCTTTTAAGGTTCAGTACCTTGAGCAAGATCCAATAAGAGGCAAGACAATTGTACAGCAACAGGGTAATCATTTCATAATTCAAAACCGTCCAGCCATGCCTTTGACCGTCGCGGAAATGGACGAAATTTATGATTTGCCATATTGTCGTACGTATCATCCGTCCTATGAAAAGGCCGGAGGAGTTCCGGCAATAGAAGAAGTCAAGTTTAGTGTAGTAAGTCACCGGGGCTGTTTCGGCGGTTGTTCTTTTTGCGCTATCGGCTCTCACCAAGGCCGGATTATTCAAAGCCGAAGCCAAGAATCTATTATTAGAGAGGTTAAGGCATTTATTACAGAACCCGATTTTAAAGGGTATATTCATGACGTAGGTGGTCCGACTGCGAACTTCCGTATGCCTGCTTGTACCCAGCAATCAGAGCGCGGTGCTTGCAAGGGAAAACATTGCTTGTCCCCATCGGTATGTAAGAATCTCAATACTGATCATAGTGATTACTTAACATTATTGCGCTCGTTGCGTGCATTACCTGGTGTGAAAAAGGTGTTTATTAGGTCTGGTTTACGATATGATCACTTAATGGCGTCTGATAATCAAGAGGAATTTTTAAAAGAATTATGTGAGCACCATGTGAGTGGACAACTAAAGGTTGCGCCTGAGCACATTTCGCCTAAAGTAACGGAGCTTATGGGTAAGCAGGGCAAAGACGTTTATTTGAAGTTTATGAACGCATATAACCGGACTAATAATTTGCTAGGGAAAGAACAGTATTTAGTCCCATATTTTATGTCGAGTCACCCAGGAGCGGGTCTGAAAGAAGCTATAGAGTTAGCTGAATTCATTAGGGATTTAAAGTATCACCCAGAACAAGTTCAAGATTTTATTCCCAGCCCTGGTAGCTTATCAACATGTATGTACTATACAGGAATCAACCCCTTAACAGGAAAAGCGGTGTATGTTGCTAAAGATCAACATGAAAAAAGGCTTCAGCGTGCTTTAATGCAATATCGTGATCCTAAAAACTATCATTTAGTCTATGAAGCTCTTACAAAAGCAAACCGGAGTGATCTAATTGGCTATGAACCAAAGTGTCTAATAAGACCTCCGCGCCAGAAAAGCAAGTCGCCAGAAGCAGTGCAAAAGAGCCACCGTAAATTACCTCCGGGGCGAAAAAAAAGATCAAATAAAAGAACGGGCTAAATTAGCCCGTTCAACTTTTTAGGACGAAAGCCTGTTTGCATTCATTGCTTAGCAAATACAAAGCAACTAAGCCATGTGTTGTAATAATAAAAAGACCACTAATTAAACTATCAAAAATCAGCATTACAAAACCTAGTGCTACTAATATAAATGAAAAAATTAGTTCGAAGGTACGAGCCCAGGCTTTTAGCTTAAATAGTCCATACGCAGGAATTAAGTAAAAAAGAACCGAGATAGAAGCGTAAAGCGCAGTCATCATATCATTATTAATAATCCGGTCATAAGCGCTAAAAATATTTCCTAGTGCAATAAGACCGAGAAAAACGATTATTACCAATAGTTTCCAGGTTAGATTTGGTGGTATTCGCGACCAAAAGGACCAACCGAGTGGACGTTGTGACATTTTTATTAACTCCTCTCTCTTTATTATATTTTACCATATTATACTAAAGTGTAAAATAAAATTCGCATTGTGCTTACATAAGTGTGAATTTTGGAAGCCATACTACAGATAAAATAATAAATGGGGGAAAATAATGGAGCACAGTGAACCTTATTTACAAGCTACCCTACTTTGCGAAGGAGTAACTACTGATGAAAATGGGCGCCACACCATCTACAATGAGTTTAGTCAATGTACAATGGGGTACTCCCAGCCATTTACAGTGCTAACGATTTGGCGTGGCGGAAAAAATAATCCTAATGAATCTTTTATTGAAAAAACCGAGATAGTCGCGCCGGACGGCCGAGTTGTTGCGAGCGGGGAGAATGGCCCATTTGCTCTTCATGATAGTACATATCGTCAAGTTAACAGTATCTTATTAGAAGATGTGGATTTTACAATTGAGGGCAACTACGAATTACGCATAACACTATTTGATTCTAATAATCAAAATGTTTATTCGCATAGTGACCCTATAGCTGTTATTTAAACACGGGTTATTCCCGTGTTTTTGCTATTAATAGTAGGATTTTAGGCTTGCGCGGCGAACAAATACAAGGTATAGTATTATTTAGTCTTTTTGAAGGAGTAAACTAATGCGCCGATATTTACCGATATTATTAATGTCGTTTTTTATATTTATTTTGATATTAGCAGGTAGTATTTATTTGCCTGGCTATGCTGATGAAAAGAAGCCTGAAACACTAAAAAGCGTAACAGTGTATACTAATTTGCCTATAGAACAGGTAGCGATTTTATCCCAGGAATATGAAAGAACTCAAAATGTTCGTATTAATGTTGTTCCTATAGTTGAGAATGACCTTCTAGTTCGGCTGAAATTGGAAAATAGCAGCCCACGGGCGGATGTTATAATCGCTACTAGTACAGTACTTGAACAGGCAAAGAAGAATAATTCATTGGAACAGGTCACCTCTGAGCAAACTGATATTATTCCGCAACGGTTCAAAGATGAAAGCAGTTATTGGTATGGTATTTGGTATGATCCTATTGTTTTTGCAGTAAATAAGGATCTCCAAAAAGTCCTACCGCAGGTGCCTGGAAATTGGTCTGATATTTCTAAGGATGAACGTTTGCGTATAGCGATAACTGATTTCTTAGCAGCCGAAGCTTCTGCAAATTTACTGTACACTTTGACGGCAGTTAACGGAGAAACGCAAACATTAACTTATTTGAAGAAACTCCATCTCCAAGTTGTGCAGTATGCAAAGTTTCTTGCCACACCAGTACGTATGGTTGGAATGGGGGAGGCCGATATCGCAATTGCTGTTCAAAGTGAGGTTGTACGCTATATTAACGATAGTTTTCCTATAAAAATCATATATCCGGATGACGGAACTGCTTATTTACTCACGGGAGTAGGACTAGTTAGCGGTTCGTCACATAAAACTGAGGCAAAGTTATTTATGGAATGGCTAATGCAAGAGCACTCACAAAATATTTTGCAGAAGAACAAGTTTTACTATGTGCCAACAAATCCTGAACTGGCCGAATATAAAGAGTTTGCGCAAAAAAATGTCAAGTTATTAGATGTTAAAGAGACTTTTACACTTGAGCAAAAACGCAGACTGCTTGATAAGTGGGTTCAGACAGTAAGAATTGGCTCTAAATGATATTTAGCAGTGTTAAATTTAAGGGGGAACTTCAATATGATTAAAGCCGGGTTTGTTAGCCTAGGCTGTGCCAAAAACCTTGTAGATACTGAAATTATGTTAGGGTCTCTTGCTGATAGGAATATTTCTATAACAAATGATCCCCAAGATGCGAATATCTTAATTGTTAATACATGTAGCTTTATTGATTCGGCAAAGGAAGAATCAATATCTACTATTTTACAGATGAGCGAATTTAAAAACTCAGGAAAGTGCCAGGCTCTTATTGTATGCGGTTGTTTAGGACAAAGGTATCAGCAGGAACTTTTAGATGAGCTGCCAGAAGTTGATGCAATAATTGGCACAGGCGCATGGCATAGAATAGGTGAAGCTGTCGATGCTGTTCTAGCAGGTGAACGGGTGCTATTAATAGATGAAGTTAATACTATTTATGATGAAAAGATGTCTCGTATTACTACAACTCCTTTTTATAGCGCGTATATCAAGATAGCAGAGGGATGCAACAATTGCTGCACTTATTGTGTCATCCCCAGCGTCAGAGGAAATTTCAGAAGTCGCAGTATTGAGTCTATAACTTCTGAAGCACAACTTTTAGCCTCACGTGGAATTAAAGAGATTAATCTTATTGCTCAGGATACAACTAGTTATGGGCGGGATATCTATGGTACCCCCAAGTTAACAGAACTGTTAGCGGAACTGGTTAAAATAGATGGTATTGAATGGATTAGATTACTGTATTGCTATCCTAAATACTTTACTGAGGACCTTATAAGCCTGATTGCTAGTGAGCCTAAGATTTGCAAGTATATTGATCTGCCATTGCAGCATATCAATGATGATATTTTAAAGGCAATGAATAGACGGGATAGCCGAAAGGATATTGAAAACCTATTGGCTAAATTACGGTCAAGTATTCCAGGAGTTACTATTCGAACATCATTTATAGTTGGCTTCCCTGGTGAGCAAGTTCATCACTTTAAGGAATTACGGCAGTTTATACAAGAGCAAAAGTTTGACAGGGTAGGAGTCTTTACGTATTCACGAGAAGATAGCACTATTGCAGCAGCTATGCCAGATCAAATTTCGGATGAGGTTAAGCAAGAGCGGTATCATCAACTTATGGAGCTTCAATGCCAGATATCTGAGCATTTAAATCAAGATCTAGAGGGTAAAGTTCTAGATGTTCTTGTAGAAGGAACGGACACTGAACAACCAGGGATAGTTTTTGGGCGTTCATACCGTGAAGCTCCCGATGTAGATGGCTATATATACGTGGAAAATGCCGCTGGCAGCAAACTTGGAGATAAAATTAAGGTGCGAGTTGTTCAAGGTTTTACCTATGACGTAGTAGCGGAAAAAATTGACTAAATAGGTTAATTTCAAAGTGAATTTTATCAAAATAGTAGTGGCAGATGTCCTGCTATTTTCTTTTTAGAATGTGTGAAACTTGGATGGTGATACAAATGATTGTAGAGATAGTAAGCACGGGCACAGAATTGCTGCTTGGCCAGATTGTTAACACTAATGCTCAATATTTAGCTAGGCATCTTAACACCTTGGGTTTTGATGTGCTTTACCAGACAGTTGTGGGCGATAATCGTGAACGAATGGAACAAGTTATCAAAAATGCATTAGATAGAGCCGATTTGGTAATTACCTCAGGAGGGCTGGGACCGACCCAAGGTGATATTACAAAGGAAGTAACAGCTAAGGTTTTTGAACGCTCCATAATTATTGATGAGCCAAGTCTGGATCGTATAAAAGCCTACTTTATCAAGAGAAAGGCGGATATGCCCCAAAATAACATCCGACAAGCGATGCTTCCTGAAGGGGCGATTGCTATTGCCAACGAGAATGGAACAGCTCCTGGAGTAATCCTCGAACATAATAATAAAGTAATCATCAATCTACCTGGGCCGCCGCATGAATTAGAGGCTATGTTTAGCAGATCAGTAATACCCTATTTACAAAGTAAGTTTGGAATTCAAGGTATTATTATTTCACGAACACTTCATACGGTTGGTATTGGCGAATCATCGCTGGAAGAAAAAATAGCGGACCTCGTGAAGAGTCAGACTAACCCGACAATTGCTTTATTAGCAAGAAAAGGAGAAGTCCAGATTCGACTGACCGCCAAAAGTGAAACTGAAAACGATGCTCTTAAAGTAATCTCCAAAATAGAAAATGTCATTTGCGAGAGAGTAGGAGAGTACATATTTGGCATTGATGACCAAACTATGGAGTCAGTAGTTTCAGATCTTTTAATTGAAAAAAATCTGAGCATTGCTCTTGCCGAATCTTGTACAGGTGGTTTGGCGACTAGTAGAATTACTGATGTGCCTGGCAGTTCGAGATACCTAATTGGGTCTGTAATCTGTTATAATAATAGAGTCAAGACGAGAGAGATTGGTGTTCCGGAAGAGGTTATAGTCAATCATGGCGCTGTAAGTGCCGAAACTGCCAAGGCTATGGCTGTTGGTATTCGTGCTAAAATTAAGACTGATATTGGTGTAGGTATAACTGGAATTGCAGGTCCTGGCGGGGCAACTGATAAAAAACCGACAGGATTGGTTTTTATTGCAATTGACGGAAATCATGGATTAAAATGTTTTAGATATAATTTCTCAGGAGAAAGAACGGATATAAAATATCGGGCATCGCAAATGGTTCTTGACATAATTCGGCGCTACGCGCTGACTGATAATATATAGGGGGATAAGCAATTGAAAGAAACCGGTTTATTTGGAGATATTCAGTTAAGCAGAAGAGTACATAATGCAATCATTGAAATGGGCTTTGAGGAGCCGTCACCTATTCAGAGTCAAACTATTCCTTTGGTTATTGATGGATTAGATATCATAGGACAAGCTCAAACGGGAACGGGTAAAACAGCCGCTTTTGGAATTCCTATTATGGAGCGTGTATCTGCCGATAGTCGCCATATACAGGCATTGGTAATTACCCCTACAAGGGAACTAGCAATCCAAGTGTCTGAAGAACTATCTAAAATAGGTAAGTTTAAACGTATCAAATCGATACCTATTTATGGGGGACAATCAATAGATCGTCAAATTAAGGCCTTAAAGCTGGGTGTTCAAGTAGCAATAGGGACGCCTGGGCGTTTACTAGACCACTTGCGCCGAAAGACAATTAAGTTGGATGCTGTTAAAATGATAATTCTTGATGAAGCCGATGAAATGCTGGATATGGGATTTGTAGAGGACATTGAGGAAATATTACAGAACATTCCAAGCGATGGTCGGCAAACCTTGCTATTTTCAGCTACCATGCCTATGGCTATAATGAATTTAGCGCGAAAGTATATGCAAAATCCAACAACAGTTACAATAAGTAAGGAACAGTTAACTGTTCCTCTAATCGATCAATTCTATTATGAGACCCGTGATAAATTAGAAGGATTGTGTCGAGTTATTGATACCGAGACAACGGGTAAATTAATTATCTTTTGCCGTACGAAAAAAGGTGTAGATGAATTGGTAGCCTCGCTACAAGCCAGAGGTTATATGGCGGATGGTCTGCATGGCGATCTAAGTCAGTCCCAGCGGGATAGAGTAATGAAAAAGTTCCGGGACGGTAAGTTGGAAATTCTAGCTGCAACAGATGTTGCTGCTAGGGGACTGGACATTGAGGACATTACTCATGTTGTGAATTATGATATTCCTCAAGATCCTGAATCTTATGTACACCGTATAGGGCGAACTGGCCGAGCTGGTAAAAAAGGTATAGCACTTACCTTTATCGAGCCTCGCGAATATCGTCAGCTAAAACTCATCGAAAAACTTGTAAAAACACGTATCCAAAGAAAACAGCTTCCCTCAGCTGCCGATATTTTAGAAAGTCAGCGTGAAGTTATTAAGAACCGACTAGTACAGACAATTGAGCAAAATAAGTTTGGCGACTATCATACTATAGTGGCTGATTTGACAGCCGACTATGAAGCACTTGATATTGCGGCGGCTGCCTTAAAGCTGTGCCAAGAAGGCTATAAAGAAGTTGTTGTTGATGAAAATTCGCCTTTAGCAAATAGTGGGGCTAAGCCAGGGATGGTGAGACTATTTATTAATGCAGGCAAGGCGCAAAAAATTCGTCCTGAGGATATTGTAAGAACAATTGCAAGTGAAGCTGATATTCCAGGCAACATTATAGGGATTATAAATATTTACGAAAAATTTACTTTCGTAGAAGTTCCGGAAGATGTTGCGGAGCGTGTTATATCAGTTATGCACAAAAATACCATTAAGGGATATAGGATTAATGTTGAACCAGCTAGAGGCAGATAATTAAATTGAATAATTTATTTCAATTGACAAAACGAACAAATGTTTGTAATATGGAATTAACTAATGAGGGGGGTAGGAAATGGACAAAGTAAAAGCGATAGAAATGGCTATGCGGCAGATTGAGAAAGACTTCGGAAAAGGATCCATAATGAAACTTGGCGAAGCTGCGGCTAAAATGAATATCGAGGTTATACCAACAGGGGCGTTACCATTAGATATTGCTTTAGGTGTTGGCGGTGTTCCAAGGGGCCGAGTAATAGAGATTTATGGACCTGAGTCTTCTGGTAAAACAACAGTGGCATTACATATAATTTCAGAAGCCCAAAAAATGGGAGGATTTGCTGCATTTATAGATGCGGAACATGCCCTAGATCCTGTATATGCAAAAAAATTGGGTGTTGATATAGATAATTTGCTTATTTCTCAGCCAGACAATGGTGAGCAGGCTTTGGAAATTGCTGAAGCATTGGTGCGTAGTGGAGCAATTGATATTATTGTTGTTGACTCTGTTGCGGCATTGGTTCCTAAAGCTGAGATTGAGGGTGATATGGGAGATGCTCATGTCGGACTTCACGCTCGTCTTATGTCCCAGGCTTTAAGAAAACTGACAGGAATTATAAGCAAGTCACGTACGACAGCCGTTTTTATTAACCAGATTCGTGAGAAGGTTGGCGTTATGTTCGGAAACCCGGAGACTACAACCGGTGGACGAGCATTGAAGTTTTATTCCACTATACGGTTAGAAGTGCGTAAAACTGAGAGTCTTAAACAGGGAAATGACGTAGTAGGAAGTCGAACAAAAGTAAAAGTCGTTAAAAATAAGGTTGCCCCCCCATTTAAGCAAGCTGAATTTGATATTATGTACGGACAAGGAATTTCACATGAAGGAGCCCTCGTAGATATTGGTACCGAGCTTGACATTATAAATAAAAGCGGCGCATGGTATTCGTACGGCGATAATAGACTAGGCCAAGGCAGAGAAAACGTAAAAGAATTCTTGCGAGATAACAAGGCCATTGCCAATGAAATAGAGCAAAAGATACGAGAAATATTAATAGTTAGTATGGCTAAAGCGCCAAGTGTGGTCGATGAGAATGCTATCGCAGAATAAGAGCACGGTTAAGCAAGCAGCTATACGAATACTGAGCCGAAGATCCTATAGTGAGCGAGAAGTAGGGCAGAGATTGAGGGCTCAAGGTTTTCTTGAGGATAGCATCAACGAAGTGATTAGTTACTTGAAAGAGCGTGGTTATCTTGATGATACCGCGCTCTGTACTATGTTAATTGATAAATTAACAGCAAGCCTTAACTACAGTCTTAAGGGTATTGTTATAAAAGCCAAGCAGCGAGGTATTCCCGATTTAATTATTAGCGATTGTATCAAGAATTACGAAAAATCATTTGAATTTGAAGCAGCATTGAAACTTGCTGAAAAGCGCTATAAGAACTATGATAACACTCAACAGACTAAAGTAAGCAGATATTTGACGTATAAAGGCTTTTCTTCTAATACTATAATGAAAGTAATAGACAAATTAAATTACAATAATTAAGTTTTAGTTTTAATTATATAAATTCTGGTTAACTTGACACTACTTTCAAAAACATTTACAATTATATTGGTCAATCGTATATTAAGGTAAGTTTCTTTTGTAAATCTTTTAAGAGAACCCATTGCTTTAGGGGAGCAATGGATGTGATGCTTTTAAAAGCCGAGTATAGTACTTCGGCTTTACCCTTAAATAATCCAAAAAAAGGAGGTGGAAAATATCGAAATTATCTTAACAGCTATTATTGTTGTAATTTTAGGATTCGGTATTGGTTATTGGGTTCGCAAAAGAACTGCAGAAGCCCAGATTTCCTCGGCGGAGGAAGCTTCAAAGAAGATTGTTGAAGATGCGGAGCGAGCAGGCGAAGCTAAGAAGAAGGAAGCGCTTGTAGAAGCTAAGGAAGAAATCCATAAGCTAAGAAGCGAGCTAGACAGAGACACTAAAGAGCGCCGTTCAGAATTGCAGCGTTTAGAAAGACGATTACTCCAAAAAGAGGAGAACCTTGATCGAAAAATCGATTCCCTTGAAAAGAAGGAAGAAATTCTTAGTCGCAAGGAATCTGATTTAGATAAAGGTCAAGAGAAGATCAATGATTTATATGCAAAACAGTTAGCTGAGTTAGAAAGATTATCTGGATTCTCTTCTGAAGAAGCAAGGAATATGTTATTTGCTAGCGCTCAGGAAGAAATTAAGCATGAAACTGCTATGATGATTAAAGAACTGGAGCAGCAAGCAAAAGAAGAAGCAGATAAGAAAGCTCGCGAAATCATTTCTTTAGCTATCCAGCGTTGTGCTGCCGACCATGTCGCGGAAACTACGGTATCAGTAGTTGCTCTGCCAAATGATGAGATGAAAGGCCGTATTATTGGTCGTGAAGGACGAAATATTAGGACATTGGAAACTCTAACTGGAATTGATTTAATTATCGATGACACACCAGAAGCTGTTATACTGTCCGGATTCGATCCAGTCCGTCGTGAAGTGGCTAGAATTGCATTAGAAAAGCTGATAACTGATGGACGTATTCATCCTGCGCGAATCGAAGAAATGGTTGAAAAGGCTCAAAAAGAGGTAGAGCAGAGAATAAAAGAAGCCGGAGAGCAGGCTACATTTGAAACCGGAGTGTACGGTTTGCATCCTGAAGTAATAAGACTTTTAGGGCGCTTAAAATTCCGTACTAGCTATGGACAAAATGTTTTGAAGCATTCTATCGAAGTATCCCATTTAGCTGGCGTTATGGCTGCTGAACTTGGTGTAGACGTAATGTTAGCAAAACGCGCAGGACTTTTACATGATATTGGAAAAGCTGTTGACCATGAAGTTGAAGGACCTCACGTAACAATTGGCGCAGATATTGCTAAAAAATATCGAGAATCAGCAGAAGTGATAAATGCGATTGGGGCACATCATGGGGACGAAGAGCCCAAGACTGTTCAAGCCGTCTTAGTTGCCGCAGCGGATGCTGTGTCAGCTGCTCGTCCTGGGGCACGTCGGGAAAGTCTTGAAAGTTATCTTAAACGGTTGACAAGGCTAGAAGAAATTGCCGAATCATTTGATGGTGTTGATAAATCATTTGCAATTCAGGCTGGGCGTGAAATACGCATAATGGTTAAACCGGATAGAATTGACGATCTTGTAGCTGTACGATTAGCAAGAGATATCGTCAAAAAGATTGAAAGTGAATTAGAATATCCGGGACAAATCAAAGTAACAGTGATTCGCGAAACGCGCGCAGTTGACTATGCAAAATAAAGATAGAAAGCAACGACCTTTTTATACGGTCGTTCTTTTTATTTCTTCCATTAATTAAAAAGAGGATTTATCTTGTATCTAGAGAAATATATTAAAAGTCCAACATGAGATGCTTTAATATATTTGCTAATGGATGGTGAACTCATGCCTAAGTACTTGCAAGAAGACGAACAAATTTCAGATGGCGTTAATCTGCTTATTTCTATATTGGTGCGTTATCCTGAAATTGGTACTATAAATTTCGATCCCATTAATAGTTCGATAAAATTAACTTTTATGCTTTCCGGGATACCTGCACCACAAGAGTTTGCAGTAATAAGACGTTTAATACTAGATAGTATTACTGCTTTTCATATGCTTGAAGGATATACGCCGGAAGCGGCCGATGTAGAACTTAGTACGTACGACCAGGTGGCAATGCTGCATATGGTGCGTGATGTACATACTTTGTCGAAAGGCGAGATTGCTCTTGTTATTACACTCTTACGTGATAGGTTTAAAGATCGTTTAGTTATAGATTATAACGATTCAATGCAAGAAGAAGACTTGTTAATCCAGGAAGAACTTATCGATGATATGCTGGAAAGCATGAAAAGGCAGTATTCTGGTAATAGCTTGATTGGAATTAGAGAAGATGGCAGGGTTCTAGTGTTTAACAAATAGTTATAAGTTTAAACCATAGTTAACTATAAAGTTGCCTATGGTTTTTTTTAATATATTAAATTATTTGAATTTTTACTACTGTAAAAAAAGGAATTTTTTGGTTTAGACAGAATATATGGCACTAGACAGAATTACTATTCTTGCTTTTGAATTTAAGGAGGGTACTCAAGAATGGAAGTATTAAAAGTATCAGCAAAATCTAATCCTAATTCGGTAGCAGGCGCTTTGGCAGGGGTGCTAAGAGAGCGTGGCGGAGCAGAGATGCAGGCAATCGGCGCGGGAGCACTGAACCAGGCGGTTAAGGCTGTAGCAATTGCGAGAGGGTTTGTAGCGCCGCACGGAGTAGATCTTATATGCATCCCTGCCTTTACGGATATTTTAATTGACGGTGAAGAGCGTACTGCTATGAAATTGATAGTTGAGCCTCGATGATTCATCAAAAAAACCTGTTCATTTGAACAGGTTTATTGTTTTATATGTGATAATTTGGAATACTACATCTGGGTAAATTTTTTTTTAAAAGGAGAGGATTTGAAAAATGAAAATCGAGTTTGCTGAAGCATCTCCGATTGATATATTTTGCGATGCTCTAATTATTGGTATTTCGGATACAAACAAAGTTCCGAATTATCTTTCTGCAACAATCGATAAACAACTAATTGCTACAATTAGTGATATTGTTCTAGATCAAGCTAATTGTTGTAAATATGGGGAAACAACAGTCATTCAGCCAGTATCGGGGATTGGATCTAAACGGATATTACTATTGGGGCTTGGAAAAAGGGATAGACTAAATATGGATAAGCTGCGCAGTCTAGTTGCAATTGGAGTTCGTGCAGCTCAGAAATTGGGATCTAGGACGATTACTACAATGGTTTTCGAGGAAAGTATCTCACTCGAAAAAACAGTTCAAGCTACAGTAGAAGGTGCTATTCTCGGAAGTTATCAGTTTAATTACTACAAGACCGACAAAAAAAAATATGAAGTAGAGAAATTGATAATTGCGTCAAAGAAATTAGTAGATAAACAAAAGATTGAGCAGATAATAGCATACAGCAAAATAGTAGGTGATAGTGTTAATTTTGCGCGAGATTTAGTTAATCACCCAGCATCTTATATGACACCTACTCAAATAGCTCGACATGCAATGGAAATTTCTCATAAAACTGGAATGGAAGTAAGAATTTTAGAAAGAGAAGATTTTGTAGAACATGGAATGAATGCGATGCTTGCCGTTTCTAAAGGAAGCGATGAACCTCCAAAGATGATTGTTTTAAAATATATAGGGAATATTAGTAACAATGAATTTATAGCATTTGTGGGTAAGGGGATAACCTTTGACAGTGGCGGCATTTCTTTAAAGCCAAGCGCGAATATGGAAGCGATGAAGGGAGATATGGCTGGAGGTGCGGCTGTGCTAGGAGCAATGCAGGCAATCGGTCACATTAAGCCTAAAATTAATATTCTTGCAGTTATACCCTGTACAGAGAATATGCCGTCGGGCCGAGCTTTAAAGCCGGGTGATATAGTAACATCAATGAGTAGAAAAACGATTGAAATTATCAGTACTGATGCCGAAGGAAGGCTTGTTTTGGCAGATGCGATTACGTACGCTCGCGAATTAGGGGCATCAAAAGTTGTTGACATTGCAACTTTGACAGGAGCTTGCGTTGTTGCTTTGGGCAATGTGACATCTGGCATTGTATCTAATAATGATGAATTATGTAGAGAAGTTTTGCAAGCTGCACAGCAAACAGGAGAGAAAATGTGGGAATTGCCAAGCTTTGAAGAATACCGTGAGCAAATAAAAAGCAGTATTGCTGATATGAAAAACTCTGGTGGTCGTATGGCTGGCGCTATTACGGCAGGTCTATTTATTGGGCAATTTGCAGATGATTTGCCTTGGGTTCACATAGACATTGCTGGAACATCTGATACTGATAAAACTAGCGGTTATAATACGAAGGGCGCAACTGGAGCAGGGGTAAGAACATTAGTACAGTTAGCGGAAAACATTAGTAATCATGACTGCTGATTTACATATACACACCACTGCATCTGACGGGCGGAAAACTCCTGAGGAAGTAATATTAGAGGCTTGTAAATATGGTCTTTCTCATATAGCCATTACTGATCATGATACCGTTGAAGCGTTACTTCACTTATATAAAAATGACAATATATTGGGTAACAATACACTAACAGTTATCCCCGGAATTGAGTTTAGTACAGATCTTCCAGCCTATGAAGTTCATATTTTAGGTTACTACATAAATATTTTTTCTACTAGGCTACACAAAGAGCTGAAAATCATAACTGCTGATAGGCTCAAACGGTTAAAAAATATGATAGCAAAACTTAATAACCTTGGTTTTAGTATTACTTATGAGGATGTGCTCAGAATTGCCGGAGAAGCATCAGCTATAGGGCGCCCATACGTTGCAAGGGCGCTAGTAGAAAAGGGGTACTTTGCTAATGTTACCGAGGTTTTTAACAAATTAATATTTAAAAACGGACCTGCTTTTGTGCCGCATTATAAGCTAAAGCCCGAACAGGCTATCGAGTTAATTATCGATGCCGGGGGCGTTCCTATTTTAGCTCATCCCGGTCTAATCGGTAATGATGAAATAGTATTCAATATGATAGCAAAAGGGATTCGTGGCATTGAAGCTTATCATCCAACACACAGCAATGAACAAACACAAAAGTATATTCGAATGGCAAATGATTATGGACTTGCGATTACAGGAGGCTCCGACTTTCATGGCATCGAATCCCGTTTTCCTGAACGACTAGGGATATTTACAGTACCAAAAGATTTGGCTGTCAACTTGCATGGCCTGGTCAGGCATTAAAATGAGAAGTTGAGAATATATTCTTCATGCCAGCAATGTTTAAGATCTGATAATTAGCACTGTTCAGGGGGATGGTTTATGAAGGAGGACATCAGCCTAATTGAAGATCTTCAAAGACGAATTCGAGAACTAGAAGATAAGGTAGAATCTTTAAGAATTAGTCGACGGGTTTTAATGAATTTAATAGAATCAATCGAAAATGAAAGACGTGAACAATTAACAAGTCTGGAAAATCGGAATGAGCAATTGCAGAAAAATAATTGTAGATACGCTCGGCTTATAATGTATCGGAACTTGCGTATTAACGAACTTGAAAAACAATTAAACAACTTTTCTCGTTCTACTTGACAACACCTGTAAAAAGGTGTTTATTTTTTATATGATATAAAACTTAGGAGGCAGTTAATGGAGGTCATAGCTTTAGTCGGACCCAGCGGAACAGGAAAGAGTCACCGCGCACTCATAGTTGCTCACGAGCATAACGTAGATACAATAATAGATGATGGTCTCTTAATTAAGGATAGCAAGATTATTGCAGGTCACTCGGCAAAAAAAGAGCCTAGTAAGATACGAGCAGTCAAAAGGGCAATATTTATGGAAGCTGACCATGCGCGAGAGGTTAGCGAAGCTATTGAGATGGTTAAGCCTTCTCGGATATTAGTATTAGGTACGTCTGTTAATATGGTTGAAAAAATCGTCACGGTGCTCGGATTACCTTCAATTAGTAAGATTGTTAATATTGAGGATATCGCAACTGCAGCTGAAATCAAAAAGGCTCGTGAAAGTAGGTTGAAGGAAGGAAAGCATATTATTCCTGTACCTACAATTGAGCTAAAACCACATTTTTCAGGTTACTTAATTGATCCTCTGGAGATTTTTTTCAAGAAACCCCAAGCAAAGAAACGTCGGAGATTAGGAGAAAAGTCTATTGTACGTCCAACTTTCAGCTACTATGGGAAACTGTTAATTTCAGATGCTGTAATTGCTGCTATTGTTGATTATGTCGCTATAAGTGATCCGGCCATCCCACGCACCGGACAAATTCAAATCAAATATTTTCAAGATAAAGAAAAAGGAATTTCTATCACCTTTGAGGTAACTATTCGATATGGTAATTTTCTGCGAGAAGTAGTTGCTAGAGCGCAGAAAAGGATCAAGGAAGTTGTTGAATATATGACCGGCCTACTAGTAAAGGAAGTAAATGTCTCGGTTAAGCGACTGAGTATTGATTGAGAAAGGAGTTTTAAGTAGTGCAGAAGGGAAAGGTTATCGGATTTGGCCTAGTTGCAGGGATTTTAAGCGGATTGTTGGGCGTGGGCGGAGGGATAATTCTAGTGCCTGTTATGGTTTCCATGCTGGGATTTGCCCAGCATAATGCTCATGCTACATCTTTAGCTGTTATAGTGCCTACCGCTTTGGTTAGTAGTATTATATATAGTTTCCATGGTAATGTAGATATTGTGTTAGCGACTACTCTTGCCGCTGGAAGTATTTTGGGGGCAAGTATAGGCGCTAGATGGATGAAAAGAATTCCTGCAGACCAGTTGAAGCGTATGTTTGGTATACTACTTGTAGTAGTTGGGGTGAAAATGTTATGGTGACGACGATTGCAATCGCATTAACTACAGGTGTAATTGCAGGTGTTTTGAGCGGAATGTTAGGAGTGGGCGGTGGAATTGTACTTGTTCCGATAATGGTTTTTGCACTCGGGCTATCGCAACATATAGCACAGGGGATTTCGTTAGTTGTTATAATTCCAACGGCTGCAGCTGGTATTTGGCATCTTCACAAAGAAAAACTCGTTGACTATCGTACTGCCGGGCTGCTTAGCGGCGGCGCAGTAGTTGGCGCGTTAATTAGCGCTAGTATAGTTCAGGATATTCCTGCTGTAGCACTGAAAAAGATTTTTGGGACCTTTATTATAATTATGGGCGTCAGAATGGTACTTGCTAAAAAGAAAGCCAAAATGGAAGGCAAATAATTATAGTTGAGCTCCTAATCACTAAATGATTAGGAGCTCATTAATTTATATATATAAAACTTCAAAGCTATAGAGGGTGTTTGTTTAAGGGCTAATTTTAGGATATAATAATCAGCAGGAGTGATGAAATATGCCAAAACCTGATATGTTTAAAACTAAAGATGGAATAAAAGGTCTAAATGTGAAATACTTTACTACCTTTACATATGGTTGTCAGATGAACGAGCATGATACTGAGCGTTTAGCTGGACAGCTAAAGAGTATCGGATATGAATTTACCAACGAGATGGAGCAAGCTGACCTTGTTTTAATCAACACCTGTTGTGTAAGAGAAAGTGCTGAAAAGAAAATTTATGGGAAAATTGGGGAGTTAAAGAAGCTTAAAGCTATTAATCCTAATTTAATAATTGGTATAACTGGGTGTATGGCGCAAAAGGACAAAGAGAAAATCTTTAAAAAGGCTCCTCATGTCGACTTAGTACTCGGAACTCATAACGTCCATAAATTAGTGGATGTCGTAAGAGAAATAGAAGAGTCACGTGAGCCGGTTTTAGCTGTTTGGGATCAAGCGGAACGTTTAGCACCAGACGTTCCTACGATACGTAAGGGAGACATCTCTGCATGGGTGCCCATTATGTATGGCTGCAATAATTTTTGCACATACTGCATCGTCCCTTATGTGCGTGGACGAGAACGAAGTCGCCCAGTAGTTGATATTGCTGAAGAAATAAAGCAGCTTGGCAGCGAAGGTTTTAAAGAAATAACACTGTTAGGTCAGAATGTAAATTCTTACGGAAAAGACAGCGAAGGTCAGTATGATTTTGCAGATTTGTTAAAAACTGTCGATGACGTCGGGTCTATAGAGCGGATTCGCTATATGACCTCACATCCTCGTGATATGAACGATAAGGTTATTGACGTAATTAAAGATAGTAAAAGGGTTTGTGAGCATTTTCATCTGCCCATTCAGTCAGGGAGCGATGAAATCTTGAGAAGGATGAATCGTGGTTACACCACTAAGTACTATCTTGATTTAGTAAAGAAGATTCGAGCTAGTATTCCTGGCTCTAGCCTGACTACTGATATTATTGTAGGATTTCCAGGGGAAACTGAAGAACTATTCCAAGAAACACTTGAATTAATAAAGAGCGTTAGATTTGACGCAGCCTATACTTTCTTATATTCGAAACGTTCCGGAACTCCGGCGGCAACTATGCCCGAACAAATTGAGCTGGTTGAAAAAAAGGCCAGACTGCAAAAGATCATGAATGCTCAAAATGAAATTAGTCTTGATATAAATAGAGAATTAGAAGGTAAACAAGTAGAAGTGCTAGTCGAAGGCGTCAGTAAAAATGATGAAAAAACAATGATGGGGCGGACCAGAACTAACAAAATAGTTCTATGGAATAAGCGTGGAATCGAAAAATCAGGCCAACTTGTAAATATAAAAATCGAAAAAGCCCAAACGTGGATATTAAAGGGTCAATTACTAGAGTAAGTGAGTTAGAAGAGGAGAAGTATATGGCTTTAAGTTGTACACCAATGATGAAACAGTATCATGAAATTAAGAGTCAGCACCCAAATGAAATATTATTTTTTCGCTTGGGCGACTTTTATGAAATGTTCTTAGAGGATGCCGAACTTGCTTCTCGTGAGTTGGAAATTACCTTGACCTCGCGTGATGGAGGTCAGAGCTCTCGTATCCCGATGTGTGGTGTACCATATCATGCGGCTGAAGGATATATTGCCCGCCTAATAAATAAGGGGTATAGAATTGCGATATGTGAGCAGGTGGAAGACCCCAAGAGCGTTAAGGGAATTGTACGGCGCGAAGTAGTAAAAATAATCACTCCTGGTACAGTGCTATCCGAGGCCTTGCTAAGTGATAAAAGCAATAACTTCCTCGCCGTATTGTATGAAAGCGACGATACGTTAAGTATAGCCGCGGCTGATATTTCTACAGCTGAGTGCATATGGGCTTCTTTTTCCGGAGCTAGCCGTTTAAGTGAATTGTGTGATCAGCTTTTTCGGCTGCAGCCAGCAGAGATTGTTTTAGCAGGTTCAATAAAAAATAATGAAAAAACGGTTGAATTTATTAAGAACCGAATTTCACACTGTACCTACACAAAGATGGAAAGTGACGATCTTAATCGGGTGCAGCAGCTAACGAAACAGCATTTTATACCCGAAGAAATTCCAGATTGTAGTGCGGCTGTTACAGCAGTCGGATTTCTATTACAATACTTGCATACGACAGTGAAAACTAGCTTAACCCATATAAATAAGCTAATAAAATACAATGCGACGGATTATTTAATTGTAGATAGTACTACCTTGCGTAATCTTGAAATAACCCGCAATATGAGAGATGGAAGTAAAAAAGGTACACTCCTTCAAGTATTAGATTTTACCAAGACAGCAATGGGCAGCAGAATGATGAAAAAATGGCTGGAATACCCGCTGATCAATCCCAGCTCGATTACTATGAGACAAGATGCAATAGCTGAACTGCTTGATAAATCAGTAATTAGGCAGGAAGTACAGAAGAACTTAACTAATGTCTATGATTTTGAGCGGATTTTAACCCGTATCGAGGTTGGTACTGCTAATGCTCGAGACTTAAAGGCGCTGCAAGTATCGCTTGCTGTTCTTCCTAATATAAAAGGCTATCTGCAAAACTCTCATTCTAAACTTTTGAACAGTATCGGTTTCAGTATAGAGCCTCAAGATGATATCGTTGAACTAATAAAAAGTGCTATAGTTGATACTCCTCCCATTTCCGTGCGTGAGGGCGGGATGATAAGATCTGATTATAACCCGGAATTAGATCAGGTGCGGGCTATGGCTTACGACAGCAAGAAATGGGTGCAGGACTTAGAAACTGCCGAACGCGAGTCTACAGGAATTCGTTCTCTAAAGGTAGGTTTTAATAGGGTTTTTGGCTATTATATTGAGATCACCCATACTCATTCAGCGGCTGTTCCAGAACGTTATATTCGTAAACAAACGCTGACAAACGCCGAAAGATATATTACGCCTGAACTTAAAGAATTTGAGAGCAAAATTCTCGGCGCTCAAGAGCGAATTGTCTCTTTAGAGTATCAGTTATTTGTTGCCATCAGGGATTCTGTCCGGAATCGAATAAAAGAGCTTCAGAAGGCTGCCCGGCAAATTGCTAATTTGGACTGTATTGTCAGCCTAAGTGAGGCAGCATTACGATACAACTATACTCGCCCTATAATAAATTGCGAGAAGCAGATAATAATTAAGGATGGGCGCCATCCTGTGGTTGAGCGGCTTTTAGTGAGGGATTTATTTATTCCCAACGATGTAGAATTGAATCACCATGATTGTGAAGTTATGGTGATTACCGGTCCTAACATGGCTGGTAAATCTACTTATATGCGGCAGGTTGCGCTGCTTGTATTGATGGCGCAAGTTGGATGTTTTATTCCTGCCCGTACGGCCACGATTGGCCCAGTAGACCGTATTTTCACCCGCGTTGGTGCAAGTGACGACTTAGCGACCGGACAAAGTACCTTCATGGTAGAGATGAATGAAGTAGCCCAAATTTTGAAATACGGAACACAGAATAGCTTAATTATCCTCGATGAAATTGGCCGAGGGACAAGCACTTTCGACGGCATGAGTATAGCCCGCGCAGTAATTGAACATATAAAGCAGCGAATAAAGGCTAAAACACTTTTTGCAACTCATTATCATGAATTAACAGAGTTAGCTGACCACCATGGCGGCATTAAGAATTACTCCGTTGCGGTTAAAGAACGAGGTAACGAAGTGGTTTTTTTACGGCGCATTATTACAGGTGGCGCTGATAAGAGCTATGGTATACATGTAGCGCAGCTTGCAGGACTGCCGCAAAGAGTTATTAAGCGCGCTAAAGAGCTTTTAAACGAGTTAGAGCATAGCCCGCGCAGTACTGCTACAGCATTAGAAGAGGCGGCAGCTACTACTGCTGCCGAGCCAATATCATTATTTACTAGATCAATTATTGATGAAATGATAGCGATAGATATTATGAGTATTACGCCGCTTGAAGCAATCAATATTCTTCATCGTTTGCAAAGTCAAGCGAAGCAGGAAGTTGGTAGGTCATGAGCTCGAAGTCTATAATTCGCATATTAGATGAAAACACAGCTAATAAGATCGCTGCGGGTGAAGTAGTAGAACGTCCAGCTTCTGTGATAAAAGAACTTGTTGAGAATTCAATTGATGCAAAAAGCTCGAAGATCGAAATCGAAATTTGTGACGGCGGTATTTCTTTTATCCGCGTTACAGATGATGGTTTAGGGATGAATTCTGAAGATGCAAAACTGGCAATTCTTCGCCATGCAACAAGTAAGATTAGATTGGCAGAAGATTTGAATAAGATTAATTCGCTTGGATTTCGAGGCGAAGCGCTTCCAAGTATTGCATCAATTTCAAACTTTACGCTTACTACCCGGCTGCACAGTGATTCACTGGCCACTTATGTAGAGGTAAGAGGCGGGAAGTTGGTCGATGTTCGTGAAGCCGGGGCGAACGTTGGAACGACAATAACGGTTTCCGAATTGTTTTTCAACACGCCAGCAAGGCAGAAATTCTTAAAAACGCCGACTACTGAAAGTGGCTATATAAATAATATTATTAGTAAACTGGCTTTATCGCATTCGGAAATAGCTTTTCGGTTGATAAGCAATAATAAGCTAATACTTTCGACACCCGGAACAAATGAATTACATGATGCAGTAAGCAGTATTTACGGATATAAGGTTGCTGCAGAGACTTTGCCAATAAACTTTACTGAAGACGAAGGTATTATGGTTACTGGCTATTTATCTAAACCAGCTATTTTAAAAAGTAACCGTAATTGGCAGACATTTATTGTAAATAATCGTATTGTTCAAAGCCGTTTTATATCAAAGGCAATAGATAGCGCTTATCATTCTTTGCTGCCTAAGACTGGGTATCCTTTAGCGGTAATAAACATTACAGTTCCTATAGATACATTGGATGTAAATGTTCATCCGCAAAAAAATGAGGTTAAATTTAGTAATGAACAACTAGTTTACAGAATGGTCTACAAAGCTGTAGTAAACACATTAAAGGAGACGCCGCATACGCCTGAAAACCTGGCCGCTGTTATCGAACCTCGGCCGCTAGAATATAGGTTTAAGCAGAATAATAATTTTAGTGATAGCGAATATAGAGCCAAAAATACGGTGGACTTATGGCAGGAGGAAGCGCTTCCGTTTACCGCTGCACAAAAGATTATTCAGCAAGAAAATAGTAGAGTGTATGTAGGAAACGAAGTTACGGCGCCGACCGAAAACCAGGAATTTGAACAGCATTCCATATTTCAGCCATTAGGCCAGGTTGAAGATTGCTATATAGTGGCCAGAGGTGAGGATGGCCTATATATAATAGATCAGCATGCAGCCCATGAGCGAATCTTATATGACCGAATGAGTAATGCTGTTGGACGTATTCCAGCACAGCAGCTTCTAACGCCGCTTTTTTTTGAGTTAGATGGCGAGGAAACCCAGCTTGTCGAGGAACACTATGAAATATTTCATCAGCTTGGTTTTACTCTAGAGCAGGTGGGACCTAATACAATGAGGTTACTTGAAGTGCCTGCAGATATTCCTCTAATTGAAGTAGAAGCCATTATTCGTGAGATATTAGGTGTATTGAGTAATCTTCAAAGTCCTACAGCTCAGGACTTACGCCATGCCTGTCTGCAGATGGCTGCTTGCAGAGCAGCAATTAAGGCCGGAGAGCAGCTTAACATGCGTCAAATCAGGGCTCTTCTTGAGGAACTTTTTAATACTGACCTGCCTTACACTTGTCCGCACGGAAGACCCGCTATTATAAAGTTTGGACCGAAAGAACTGGCGAAAATGTTTAAGAGAACTTAATTTGATTATAGGTGGAGCTTCTATGACTGATACGATAATCACAACAGTTCGAGATGCATCTCCGGTAGAAGAGTATCTAGGGCACCAATTAGCTGAGGAATTAGAGACAATTTATATACATAGAAATAGTCAATCTATCGAGAATTTAAAAAAAATATATAACGCGCAGAATGTTGCTGTAATAACCCAAAAGGGCCCAGTAATTCATACTGCTGCCGGAGAGTATTATTTCCATCTCAGTATGGCAGAATTGCGTATAAAAAACATTGAAAATGGAAAAGATGACCATATGGTGACAGCTATGGATTTAAAGCCCGGTATGTCAGTGCTCGATTGCACCCTTGGAATGGCTACAGATGCAATTGTCGCTAGTTACGTAGTCGGAAGTTCTGGGCGGGTTATTGGTTTAGAAAAAACGCCGCTAATAGCGGCAATTACCAGATTGGGATTGCAGAATTATAGCATTGATAATTGTCGAATCAAGGATGCAATGAAGCGTATCGCTGTTGAAAGGGCAGATTATAACAAATATCTTGCTGATATACCCGACAACAGCATTGATGTCATATTCTTTGACCCAATGTTTCGCCGCCCTATAAATGACAGCTCCAGCTTAAAGCCTCTCCGAGTAATAGCTGATAATCAGCCTTTAAATCGGACTGCTGTTCAGGAAGCACTGAGAGTGGCACGAAGAAGCGTTGTTATCAAAGAAACGCGCGGCAGCAGTGAGTTTCAACGTCTAGGAATTGAAAAGCTCATAGGCGGCAAGTACAGCAGCATCAGTTATGGCGTAGTGGAGGCAGGGAAATAGTATGGATAGTGTAATCGCCATAATCGGGCCTACAGCGGTCGGCAAAACCAAAATTAGCATTGATTTAGCAAAAAGATTTGATACTGAGATAATTTCAGGTGATTCAATGCTTTTATACAGGGGGATGAATATTGGCACAGCAAAACCGACTATCACTGAGCAAAGCGGCATAATACATCATATGATTGATATATTGGAACCGACTGAGGAATTTAGCGTAGTTGATTTTCAGGAAACAGCTGCAAAATACATATCAGATATAAATATGCAGGGAAAGACTCCCATATTGGCAGGCGGTACCGGTTTGTACGTAAAGGCTCTTTTAGAAGGATATAAATTTAATTCTACATCTGGCTGTTGTGAGAAACGAAGTGAAATGGAGGCTCTTGCCAGTAAATTTGGCAATCAATATCTTCATAATATGCTTGCAGAAGTTGATCCGCAAAATGCAGCAAGGTTACATCCAAACGACATACGTAGAGTGATTAGGGCGCTTGAAGTATTTCATCTAAGCGGTAATGCATTAAATCAGAGTAAGCTGCTGTCAGATACAAATAAACTTGTTTATAAAGCAATTGTCGTTGGACTTACAATGAATCGTCGTGCACTATATGACCGCATTAACCGTCGAGTTGATAAAATGATTGAAGATGGCCTTGTTGAAGAGGTAGCAGAATTGATGAGAAGGGGAGTTCCAGAACAAGCTCAGGCCATGCAGGGAATTGGTTATAAAGAAATTGTTGCTTATCTGAAGGGCGACATTGATTTGTCAGTTGCTATAGATCAAATTAAACAAGCGACAAGGCGATTTGCTAAAAGGCAATTAACATGGTACCGCAAAATGGATTATACAGTTTGGTTTGATGTAGATGACTTTTCAGACTATGATATCATGCTGGAAACTTTTTACAGACACATTGCAGGAAAGTTATGTGTTAAGTAGAATTAAATATTAAAAGATGATTTTACGGAGGGGTATGGAACATGACAACTAAAGTTATTAATCTGCAGGACAGTTTTTTAAATCAGGTTAGAAAAGAGAATGTACCAGTTATTATTTACCTTGTCAATGGCTTCCAACTGCGCGGGTCTGTTAAGGGATTTGATAATTTTACTGTAATAATTGAAAATGACGGAAAGCAGCAGTTGGTTTATAAGCATGCAATCTCGACAATTACTCCCTTCCGTCCCTTAACGAATAGCTATCACGAAAAAAAGGAAGATGTTAAAATAGAAAATAGTGCAAAATGACCTAGATATCTAGGTCATTTTTTTTTGAATGACTCTTTAAACTTACGGAAGTAAAGCACATAATATGTGTAGACTTTGCTTGCTAAGCTAACATTTGTTAACTAGATGTAGTTTTACTTAGTTTATTCCATAAATTCGTATGGGTTGGGAGCAAATTGAGTCTGTTCAGCTTTAACAGCAGTATTTTTGTTAAGCTTAACATTGCTGGCTTCTAGCCTGCTAGCTATATCATCTTCTGTCCCAGCAACATATGTAGAATCTTCTTCTAGATTGCGTCTATTTATCATTTTTTCACCTCCTGCAATTAGTTTCCCCCTATTTTGATGGATAACCAGGATTTTTGATGTGAAATAACTGGTAATAATTGTTTTTAACGTCTTATATTTTGGTATTGCAGCAACCAGTTGCTATAGCTATTTTGGCACCTTTCTTAGGATTTTGCGTATAATGGATATCACCGATGGACTGATGCGAGGTGAATTACATGGAGTATGTATGTCCCCAGGACGTTTTCAGTGCAATTGAGTCAGGAGAATTATCTGTTACCGATGCATTTAAGTGTCTACGCGAAATGGATAGCTTTTCTGTTCCAGTTTTACCTTCAGATGTGAGCAAACACAATCGTATAGAAGATATACTACGTGAATTAGATAATCTAATTGGTTTGCAGGAAGTAAAAAAACTTGTTAGGGAAGTTTATGCCTTTATTGAGATTCAAAAGCGTCGAGAAAAAGAAAATCTTCTTACTGAGCCGCTTGTATTACATATGATATTTAAAGGTAATCCGGGTACAGGTAAGACTACTGTTGCTAGAATACTGGGAAGAATTTTTTGTGAAATGGGAGTTCTGACACGTGGTCATCTTATTGAGGTTGAGAGAGCAGATCTAGTAGGAGAGTATATAGGTCACACAGCGCAAAAGACTCGCGAGCAACTGAAAAAGGCATACGGCGGCATACTCTTCATAGACGAGGCTTATTCTTTGGCACGTGGCGGAGAAAAGGATTTCGGTAAGGAATCAATCGATGTTCTTGTAGAAACTAGTAAGCAAACACTTAAAAATGAACCCAGATATTATCTGGGTTCGTGGGTTTTTAGAGGAATTTAATTTGTACAGAAAGTTCGGGCTTACTGCCTCTAGCTAACGTGGTATCGACACGTTCGGCGATTATCTTGTCTAAAATTGATTGAATAGCAACTCGCTTTTCTTCGATGGTGAAGTCCTTTTTATTAAAGAATGATTCAAGGCTTGCAGATATTTGCTCGGCAGACATAATTTGAGAGGCCGCGGCTAATTCTTCCTGAAAGCGGTTCTTTGTCTGCGCGACATCAAGCAACTGCATCCTTATTTCGTTTAGCTGTACATCAGCCTCTTGGTCGCTAATCATTTGTTGCCTGAACCAGCGTATAACCGTATCACGCTGTTTAACTAAGTTTTGTTCAGTAGTAAGTACTTGATTAATTTTATAACTGATTTCGTCTGTGTCTTTTCTACCTGGGGCGGTCTGAATGTGATCTTCAATTAGCGATGGATTATCTCGAATTTGATCTAAATAGTCAATTACGTACTCATCAATTATTTCAGTTGGTATCCTGCGGGTACCGCAAGGCTTTTGCCCTGAATATGTATATGCTGCACTCTTTTGGCTAAGACATACGTAATAGCTTTTTGCGCCAGTACCAGAGTGGGTTATCGTCATCTTGCGTCCACACCGCGCACAATGCATTAGGCCGTTCAAAAGATGGTCGCGCTTAATATTACGCGTAGCGGTAGCTTTATTCTGTTTAAGCTGCTTCTGGGCGGCCTCCCAAGTTAGATCATCAACTATGGGTGGAACCGGAATAGGAATCCATTCAGATTCTGGGCGCATACTGCGCTTTTTCTTTTTTAGTCCAATCTTTTCATAACGGTATTTCATAGAATAGACTACGCCCTTATAGAGCGTATTGGTTAGAATACGATGTATGCTTGAAATTATCCAAGCTGACTTAGAGCGAGGAGAAGGGATACCAAGTGAATTTAGCTCCTTGCAAATCAGCGACGTACCTTTTTTGTCTTTTACAATTAAATCAAATATCATCCGGACAATCTTAGCCTCACATTGATTTACTATGTAAGTTGAATTCGCCGCATCGTAAGAGTAGCCAAACGGCCGGCCGTTATTTACAAGCTTGCCTCTGGCTGCTTTGCCGCGTTTACCGCGCATTGTCCTTTCTTTTATCTTTTCTTTCTCGTAAGCCGATATTGCGCCACGCATAGAGTAAAAGAGACGGCCTTCAGGAGACTGCTCAAATGTGACAGATACAAAGACGAGCTGTGCGCCCGACTTCTCAATGTCGTCAGTTATAATTAGCTGGTGTGCTAAATTGCGCGCCAGACGATCTGGATCATAGACAATGACAACGTCGAAATCTTTACTAACCATCGCGGTTCTTAACGACGTAATCGCCGGTCTATCAATAAATTCGCCGCTATAACCGTTGTCAATAAACTCGCAAATAAAGCCCGCTCCAATATCTTTGGCTTTATTATTACATGCCTCTAGCTGTGTCTCGAGGGAATAGCCATGTTCAGCTTGCTCAGCAGTAGAGACACGAACGTATATGGCAACGCGTTTCATTATTAACCTCCATTCTTCACGGTAAGCGCACACATTCTAATGAAAGGTAGAAGTAGGCCGAAACTAAGCAAGGTTCGGCTTGAATAATTTACTGTTTTACACCAAATTATATTAGAATATATGTTCGGTTAGAAGGGAAAAAGAAAAGCGGTTACTCCCGCTATAAAAAACTCATCTAAGTTAATGGGTCTTGTTTTTTATTATGAGACGGAACAAGTCCCTAACGTCTTGAGCCCATTCCCCAGGGCCTGACTCGCACCACAATTAAGTCTCTAAGTAATTAGGAAGAATGCTTATTTCTTTTACTAATTATGTATTGCTTAACAGCTATCATTACTAATGAAGCACCCACGGCTATATCTATAAAAGTAGGACTCTCTAATAGTGGGCGAGATATGATATAGACACCAGCTAGAGCTATATAAAGCACATCTGAAACTGGACTTTGATTTAATGGTGTATTCGTATTTTTATTTTTCATGTTTTAACCTCACTTCGTATAAGATTATACTTAATCACGATTTTTTCAGTCTTCTTTCAATACTACAGTCCTTACTAAAAGAGTATTATAAATTGGAAACATCTAAATTTAAGTCAAATAGTGCTCGCTCTAAGGCATCGGAATATGCATTGCCGTATGTAGGAATACCATCCCTCACGTTGTCGCTTGAGACATCCTTAGTTATTATTTTGTGAGCCATATAACTTCCGTTTTGAACATTTATTACTCTGAATTCACAAGTAACTGAAGTTTTATAAGTTGACGAGGTACTCATGCTTGGTAAGCCTTTGTTAATCGTTATAAGGAAAGCATAGTCACAGGTTAATTCTTTAGCTATAGTCTGAATATCTTCATGACTAAGGTACTGAGAGGAATAGATATTTTGGCTTCGATTATTAGGCCGGTAAGATTTTATAGCATTGCTAGTAGTTTCAAGCGTTAGGACGGAGAACTTTTTAGCTGGGAAAAAAATGCTTGCTTTTCGGATTAGTAGGTTTTGAGTAGGATCATTAATTTTGAAGGTGGTTGGGGTCACTATAAAAATGCCAACAGTTTTATTTGATAGTGTCTGTGGTGCGTTATTTCCAGTAGTTGTCTCAGCAAAGCACACACTGGAAAGCAAAGTTATAATAGAGATAAGAAGAATAATCTTTTTCATACAAATCCTCCTAAGTAATTATCGTGAATGCTTAGTTCTTTTGCTAATTATGTATTGCTTATAGCTATCAATTAAGGATAACCCACGGCTATATCATAAAGGTGGGACTCTCTAATAGGGGGGCGAGATATGATTTAGCCCCCAGCTAGATATGCATCCGTCATATCTAACTTAACGGATGTAATTAATAACGTTGGGTTTTCGTGTCGAAGCGAGTGGCCTACTTGCCGAATTACCTTTGTAGCCAAGAGTCACAGCAAAATATGGTTGATAATTTGATGGTATGCAAAGCTTTTCGATTTCTATTGGCAGAGTAAAAAGGAAATTTACAACACCAATCCAACAGCTGCCAATACCTAGACTTTCAGCTGTCAGCAAAATGTTCTGGATAGCGGCAGCACAATCTACTAAAGGAGTGTATGAGAGTCCGGTTGCAGCCAAGGGTAAAGGGGAGTCAGCTTCTTTACTTCCAGAAACAATTATTACTGTTGGGGCATGATGAAACACATGATATTGATCAGAACTACCCAGTTTGACTGCCCATTCATACGATGATTTGATCATCTGCTGTTTAGTCTTTTCATTAAAAGATTCAATTGTTTCCTTGTTCTGGATTACTGTGAAGTACCAAGGTTGACAATTATGCCCGCTGGGCGCATATGTACCAGCCTCCAAGATTGCTGCTAACTCGTCATCTTTGATCTGGTCTGGCAAGTATTTACGAATACTTCGTCTTTTTTTCACTATATCAAGGACGGCGTTCATAACACAATCAACTCCTTTTCAACCAGACTAAATCATTATGCTGAATGTACATAGTGAGCAAGTTACGGTACTGTTTACGGTTTCGAAATCAATGGCATCAAAGTTCATAGACATCTCTCCTTAATAGAAAATATGATCTTTCGATTATCAATTAAGTATTTAGCTCATAACTGATGCACGACTTTTGGATCAGGTTGTGTATTTTCAGTTTTCTGAAGAGGTTTGCAACACGTAACTTAATATTTATCTTCATATTATCCAAAAAGAACGTTTGTTTGACATATAACGACATAAATAAAAGCGGAAGAAATCCTGTGTATGTTACTAGGATTTTTCCCGCTTATTTTGATGCTTTGCATCCCAAAAGGCTAACTCTAAAGCTTTCCGAACTTTTTCTTTATCTTCTTCAGTTAAAATTACACCGTCAAACATGACTACACTTTCATTAAGAAATTTTAGTAGGTCTTTTGGTTTATTATGATCAGCAGTTTCTTTTTGTGTAATGAACATTAAGCTAGGGTGGTGTGTGTGTCCAATAAGGTAGTCAGTTGTACATTTATATAAAATAGCAAGAGATTTTAGTGTTTCTAAATCGGGATCGCTTACATCATTTTCGTACCCTGATAACGTTTTGTTATTAATTCCAGTCCTATTATAAACGTCTACTTGGGTAAGCTTAACGCTTTCTCTGGCAAGTTTGAGGCGCTGTGCAATTATTGATTTATTCACAAGGAATCACTCCTTGCCTTAATACTACACTTTTCTTGAATACAAAGAAATATGTTCTTAAAATCTTAGAAAATACTATTTAAATCTTAGAACATAGGATTTTCGACAAGTAAATTCTTAAATAATAAGATGAGTGAATGTGGTGAGAATGAACTGTATAAGAAATTTGGTGCGTGTAGGCAGTCAACGGGAATACACAAACGTTTGTTGCGAATGCGACACAGAATATAATTAAAACAATTAATTCGATCGAGATGAGCCGAGAGAGAATGTTGCCGATGAGTTCGAATTAATATGTCGTGATGGTTTAAAAATTGATCCAAGGATTTTTTTACAGACCATACCTTAGAAACTAAGAACATAAATACATCTGAAGCTGGAAACCAGCGCAACTATAGAACCACTGGGGGCGGCTTGAAATAGTTATTGACTAAAATATCTAAGGCAACGGGACAATCGTTCCGAGCATATGATTTACCGGAGGTGATGGGGATGCACATTTGTGAGACATGTGGCGCGCAGATTGAGAAAAATGTATGCAAACAATGCGGTTCAGCAGTATTCAATGATGAACGAGCGACTGTTCGTATAACAGCAATTAACTATAGTCCCGAGCGCGCTAAAGAGATTAGTCAAAAGTACATGGCCCCATTCATCAAAGGTACCATCCAGAGACTACAACTTCAGCAGGCCGAGTAAATCTCGGCTGCTCAATAGTAGGACAGGCCGGAGGCGATTAGCATGAGAATCACTCACTGTGCCCAATGCGGTATAAAGTTTAGAAGTAGGATTGGCGCTGGTTACAACCACAGGCTCGTGTATCGGGCAGTAACACTTCCAAAGTGTCGTGATGATAGCCGGTGCTGGGTAAGTAAGCAAGTTCAGTCAGACCTAGCTAAAAGGTGCAGAGAGCATGCAAAGCGGACAGTATTTACAGAGGTTATAAACTTACAGTATTCGCTGCTGACTAAGATCAAAAGAAGCGACTAGAGAACAGCAAACCAATAATGATGCAGTTGACTAAATCTATTTAGCAATGAAAGGTATGCGCAAAATACCAATCCAGGCTAGGTAGAAGCTGTCAGGATTGAATTGCATAGCAGCTGCAGTAGTAGCACTTGAAGCAACTGGTTACAAGACTTTTTGCTATCAGAAAGTATACAAGCATATTCAGTCCATGATACTACGGCAAAAAGCTTACCAGATAGAATCACAAAAACTTCTTGGTAATTACCGTTACTAAATAAGTGACCAAATAAATAACTCAATAAACCTGATTATGGAACTAGACACTAAGTATAAACTAGGGCTTACTACATACCTGCAGGGAAAAGAAAAATCGCCTGTGTTTGCGCACAGAGCGAATAAATACTTGGAAAATTAACTTACTTTCACTTATCACGACGATAAATGAGAGTCAAAGTCGGGTTACTTGCCCAGGATCCGAAGTAAGATACACCCAGGGCGGCAAAGAGGTAACGTCATTTAGTCTGGAAATAAACCGGTTTGTTGCCCAGGAGATAGCCTACAGTTGATTTTATACCAATTATTTACTGGATAAAAGTGAAATAAATATGCCGCAGTAACTTAACGAAAAGCCGGCGCATTCTTGTCGAAGCCGGCTGCGGATTAGAACCTATGAGGCTAATGACAGCTAGAAGCGGAGAGTAGCCGAAGTCGTTGCCCAGAGCGTAGAATTTACGGATAGTAGACCAGCATCTATTAATAATCCCGGCGATACCGTAAATGGCTTTGGTGCCGGGTACCATTCTAGGAAGTGGAAATCCATTTTTAACAAAGCCTCGGAGTCGTAGTGCCAAGAAAGCTGAACGATTGATGCAGCGGGGGCGGGGTAAGAAATAGGTCTTTTACCCGTAATCCAATACAAACAAAGAAAAAGGCCAGCAAATCGCTGACCTTTAAGGTGAAGGAGAAATTGTTTATGGTAGTAATAGCATGCTTGATTTATGGAGTTTTTATACACCAAAAAATAGGCCAGCACGCAGCTGACCCTAGGTATGGGAGAGAAAAGCAATTAGGCTCCGTAGGGGCGGGCCTAAAATAATTATAACCATGTGTGATTATTTTATACGGGAGGTATGTTTGAACATGTACATGTGCGCTACTGCATGAAGCGCTTGAAATGTCCGGTGATAATCAGTATACGCTGGGGAGATAATCAATACCCAGCCAGAATGACTGGGTATTGATCACAGTATGATGTTTAGTAAGGGTAGAACTACCTCGGGTAACACATGCGCGGGAAGCAGCGGGGCATACACGAAACTCGAGGGTTACAAAACCGTCTTGGGGCGCACATACTGCGCGGGAAACAGAGGGGCATGCATGAAACGCGAGGGTTACAAAACCGCCTTGGAGCACACATAAAAGGGTAACACTGACGAACATCGTCTTCTCTTAAGAACTCATCGCGTTCAGCCCAGTCCATTATTTCTGGATCGTCCCAATCCATATTACTATATCTCTGTGACATACTACACCTCCTTTATAGATTAAGGACATCTATATTACATAATATGAAGATAAACCGTTTTTGGTTAAATAAAAATTAGAAGAATTGGTGACAGTGCGAATCGTGAGAAAAGGTATAGACGTAGACCAATGATCCAGAAGACAAAAAGAAATACCAGGTAACGATTAGTCACCTGGTTGTCATAGTCACATTTAATATCGACGGCGGCGGCGCGGAAAACGGAAAAAGAACGGGAAGAAAAACGGGAAGAACCTAAAGCGTGGGAAAAACCTAAATCTCCGTCTCCTGAATCCACCAAATCCACCAAATCCATCAGGATTACCATCAGGATTACCATCAGGATTACCATCAGGATCGTCCATTGATCCCATATCAGATGGTGCACCACACATTGGACACTCTTCATGTTCGTCATCATACTCGCAACCGCAATATGCACACATTCGACATATGGTGTGTCCGCCGTCGCAGTCTTCATAAACCCTGTACTTCATGGAATAGGTACCAATACATCTTCTCCCAGATGTCGGCATGGGCTCGCATGAAGGCATACATTCATGCATTGGCATACAGTCATAGTCCTCCCTTGATTTGCAGCGATCCATTTTCATACCTCCAATAAATTTCTGTGGTTCCTATATATTATATGAATGATTATGGTGAGATGTTAAGTTAAATTTAGGAGGCGACAAATAGGCATAAAAATAGGCCAGCTAGTCGCTGACCTATCTATATAATATACTGCTCACCTTCTGGCACTAATCCATAGTATGTACTCTGTATGTAGTACTTCATATTGGTTCGCAGCCAGTGCGAAAGAACCAAGTCTTCCATTCTTTCTGCTTGAGCAAGTACTTGGTGAAAAGCATTCATATTTATACCGGTGCCTTTAATACGTTCAAGTCCTTTAAAAATTTCGAGTGGTACTTCTATCGGTGATTCCATAGGAACCCTCCTTTATAGATTAGTTAAGAATAATATGCCCAATAGGTTAGTTTTTAGAATTAAGAGTTATAGAACGGCAAAAAAAACAGGCCAGCACTTCGCTGGCCTTAGGGAGTGGGAGAAATTGTGGCCCGATGTGTGGCCTATCGTAGTATAGCCGAGTTTGATGATTTTATACGCGAAGGATGAGAGGAATGAGGTCATACACATACGATGAACTAGGCCAGATCATTTAAAAGTAGGCAACAAAGGTTACCTACTTTTTGAGATAGTGAAAGTAAAAGTAGATACTAATACCGACAAAAGCAAGAGCGGCGATAGATGTTAATAGCTCTAGCATAAATAACTTCACCTTCTTTGAGATTATATTTTTAAAAAGCTCAACCCAAATAGTCTGGTTGAGCCCTGAAGGAGGAAGTGTGGAATAAATTGATTGATTAAGACGTACTCCTAAATTAATGTATGCTCTTAGAAGTTGTTATGTGAATAGGAGTGATAATATGAGGACTGATTTAAATGCGATTGCCGAATGTGTGAAAAGCTACACCTGAGCCGTTGGGTGTCTAAAGTGTATGACAATACTAAAGGCAACACAAGCAAAACAGATAGGGATTAATCAAAGACTTTGATTTGCAGCCGGAATTTATACTGCGGGAAGGATATGTACGGAACGGCAAGAAGGTCGGTGCGATTGTATACCGAGCTGACCTCAAGGTGGTTTACCCTAACGGCTACGAGGTAATAATAAATACTAAGGGGTACCGAACTAAGGAGTACAAGCTTAAAAATAAAATACTGCTGGCTAGATACCCGAATATAAACTTTGTGGAGGAATGATATGTTGTTATGCATCATGGGTGAGAACTGTAATTGCATACATAACCAGGGTGGTTCATGTGGAAGCAAACCAGACCCGTGATCTAGGGTGTCTAGGCACTGTGTGTTGGAATATCAGAAATTAATAAACAAAGGGCGGCAATGACCGCCCTATAATGCTTTAATATGAGGGGGAAGAGTATGAATTGTATTAGAGAAACGGAGAACTATCTAAGGTATCGAGCGTATGATAAAGTCGCTTTAAATGGCAAGGGATACCTAAGATTGAAACAGTAGCACAATAGATATTACAGGGATCCATGCCTCTAATCCAATATTTTTAACCAAATCTACCAGCTTCAAAAGTGGCAGGAAATGCAGGATCGAACACTCGTTGAGATTGAAAAAGTGGAAGAATCATTAAAATGTATTTGTCAGGATACTGGATGCGAAAGATATAGGGATGTACTTTACTTGTGGTATGTAGAATAGCTAGATAGAGAGGAATTTGCGGAGCAATTAGGATATAGTCATCGCAGTCAGCTTATGAGATAAAAAAAATAAGGAGATAAAGAAGTTCTCGGTGGCATTATTTGGTGTAGTAGCCTTGAAAGCAATATAGGCGACAAATTGGCGACACTTTCTTGCTTTCAGACGTGATAATATAATAACTAGTAAAAGAGCGATCAGATCCGGCCTCAGGGGCACTTTTTATTATGAATAAAAAGCAGAAATCTTCAAAAACTAAAAACAGGGAATTAAATACCATGTAGGAGATGAAGAGTATGGGTATTTAATCTTGAAGCCCTACAAAACATTGTTTCTATAATTGCCGCAATCGTAGGATTAGTTGATGTAATCATTGGACTACGTGAAAAGCGGTATAAAAGGAAACACTAACATTATTGCGCATTTAGAGCCCACTTTAGGGCTCTTTTTTCATTCCCAATAGTCATTTTGACACATGAGCAATAAGAGCGGTAACACTGTGAGCAACACCTGCGACTATTACAAGCCAATTGACACAAAAGATAAAACAAATTGCATCAACTACTTTAACTGGGCGGGTAGTCGTAGCCGGTATTTCTGCTGTTATTGCAACATCTGATAAATTACAAGCCGTTTATGCTATTTAAATATTGGTTAAAGCGGAGCTTGATGGACGTGAGGCGCAATACCAGGCGGTTAAGAAGTTAATCGAACTAAGACTCAAGAAATTAGATGTTTTAGGGGATATCAATTTGGCAATAGTAACGAAATAAAGTATATGGTCAGATCGGTATACGATTCAAGATTAAGACTAAGACTATCAGGAAGTTTTGCTGTGCACCACTTTGGGATAACGGTAGTGCAAGCGATTTAATGTAACCAAGCCATGCTGGTTATATTAAAAAACGGGGTGTTAATTAAGATGAATATATTTGATGGTATAGACATTTTAGACAGGGCAGCGTATTGGTTATCTCTCAATATGACTAACCAAGAAATGAAAGAGCTTATAGAGTTACTACAAAGCGATAAGTCCGCAGAGTCAAGATTAACAGAAGCTTTAAAAATTTGGGTTGAAGAATAAATTTGCAAAAAAGCCAATGTAGGCTGTTTTAGTTATTAATAAAAGAGGGAATTATTTCCATTTATCGAATATATGTTAAAAAATGGAAATAGAGGCGGCGATTTTATTGATTACTCCAATTTTACGGATTAGTAGAATTGATGTAAAGAAACAGCCCGATCAAAATGGATATTCACAAAAGAAGAAGAAATCAACAATACATTTTAAAAATGTGTTAGAAAAAGAAATTGTGGAGTTGGGTTCTAGAATTTCAGTGAGAATTTAGTGCTAAGCGCCTTAAGAGGGCGCTTTTCATATTAGGATTATCTACAGGAAAACATTACCTTTTGTCGAAGACTATATTATTAAGGTAAGGGGTGACTCAGTTAGGAGGCAATAATGCAAACTACAATTGACGGCATAGAAATCACACACGACGATGACATTACCATGGAAGAGCTAACCGAATACATCAACCAAGAAAGACAAATTTGGCAAGCCAAAGGTAAAGTCATAGGCAGAATTAATATTAAGCTGGCAGGCGATGAGGTTGAGATTGAATCATCTGCTAAATCTAATATTAAGCGTGTTCGTAGGATCACTGGTTATCTATCGGACTCAGATAACTTCAACGATGCCAAGCGAGCTGAATTGAATAATAGGTATAAACATATGTAAGTGTCTAGTGCAAACAAGTGTTCTGTGGTATAATAAGCCTATCATAGTAATAAGGTAGGGATAGGTTATGTACGATCACAGAGAGTTATGGCAAGAGATAGCGCAGTTACAGGAAAAACTTCAAGATACTATAAGTAAAAAAGGTATCAACTCTCCTGAATCAATTCGGGTTAGCCAAGAGTTCAGAAATAAAATGAATGAATATCAACGCTTAAAATGAGAGCCGTTAGGCTCTTTCTCTTTTAAAAAAAGTAAATAACCCAATTTGTATCAAACACTGCTACTAAGATAAGCTAAATGAATAAGATAATTTTGCGGACGTGTAAAAAAATGTGGGCGAGTAATAATATTATTAATTAAAGGAGGGGCTTGAATGGGTAATATTAATAAATTTATGCAAGAAGAATTAATGCCGTTTTACAAGCGTGTTTATGAAGCCTATAAACAGAACCATCACGCACTGTACTCAATGATTAGGACATTCATGTCTGGCAAAAGAACCAAAATCGGAATTCGGGTAATGGACAATGGTAGTGTGCTAGGCGAATACACCCTGAATTTGGACGGTCCTGAAATTTCGCATATAGAAGAAAATGTTCTTAATTCTGAGGTATACACCCCATTTGGAGTTATAAAACCTTATACAATAATAGAGAAAAGTACATTGGAAAAAATGATTCAAGATGAGCCAAGCTTTATACGAGAACCGATTGCGACTAAAATGAAATACCTACGAGATGCAACTATAAAATTTTTGTAACAATGATAACCCTCCATCTTTTGGAGGTTTTTTTTATGCCTAAATATCTGTAGGTGACATTCTTCAGCGTAGCGGTGCCACCATTACCACAAGACGCTCAGCTAGTCCAAGAGTGCCGCCCTGATGCACTTAAAAGACTGATAGGAAATGGTAATCAGCCTGATTATAAGGTTGATGTCCTTAACGGTGAGGAATTGAAGTATATTAGTAAGACAGATAAGTTGGTTTTACTGTACCGATTTTTTCCATGAATTATCAAGTCTAAAAGACTTAAACTAAGATGAAAGTATACCGCTCTGTCCTACGGGTTGGGGCGGCGTTTTTTTATTTATAGAGGGAATTTTTAATTGATATCCAAGCAAATATAGAGAATTAAAAAAGAAGAAGAAAACTCGGCCTTTTGAGAACTATATCTAATCTACTCGTTGTTTCATATAATAAGGAAAGAGTTTGGTTTATAGGTGTTTGCTACCTAGTCTTTGTAAAAACAATGGAAGATCATAAGGATGAACTGATTCTAATTTTAGCTGGCTATCAAAAAGAGATGGAGAACTTTATACAAACCAATCCTGGTTTGCGATCGCGCTTTCCAATACATATCGAATTTCCAGATTATGATCAACAAGAGCTTATACAGATTGCCGAGCAGATGTGTGCTAAGCGCCAATATAGATTGACTGATGCAAGTAAACTAACGTTAATTAAAATGCTCTTGGAATCCCAGACTCGAAATGGTGAGAGCTTTGGTAATGCGAGGAGTATCCGTAATATTATCGAGCGGGGGATTAGAAAGCAGGCCGTTCGTTTGATTCCGAAGCCTACCTTAACACGACAGGAATTGATGACGATTGAACCTGTCGATTTAATGGAGGTGAACTAATGAGAGAGTTCATTATTGTCGGCCGTCCAAATTGTGGCAAGACGATGTTAGCTCTTAGTTTCGCCGGATATATTGGCAGCAAAACGATTGATATAACTTTCCGCACATTTGACGGATTGCTTACATGTCGTCATTTTTCACTCGCTGAAGCTAAGCGCGAGTTATGTGGAATGGTTATTCATAAGACTAGATCTTTACAAACAGTTGTTCTTAAAATGAGCCTTGGGAAAACAACTATTAATTTTAAGTTAACGGACACATGTGGCCTAACCCCGCATATTCATCATGAAGAAGTAATACGGCGGGGAATGGCTCAAACTCTGAATATGATGAGATCAGCGGATTTTGTGCTTCATGTTATAGATGCGGCTGTACTTCCTAAAGAAGTAAATAAAGAAAACAATATTGATTTTGAAATATATAGTTATGGCAAAATTCGACACAACTACGCGTTACTGGCGAACAAAATTGACTTACCTGCAGCAAGAGATAATTTGTCCAGAATTGCTTCTTTATTTCCTAATGTTCCAATTATTCCTGTATCAGGGCTACATGGAGTTGGCTTCAAAGAGGTGAAAGCATGTGTGGCTAGAAATATTTAACTACGGTAAAGTCTTTATGTCGGTGATTTTCTGCGCAGCAGCAGTGAAGATTGCAGATGATTTTTTGGATGCCGATATAGATAAATGCGCTGGCCGGAGTAACTGGTCAGAGGCAATAGGTCGAGGTGCGATGATATACTCTATGCTCTTTTTGGGTCTAGCGGCATGTCTAAACCTCTCAGTAAGCCTTTCATTATTTTTTGGAAGTTATAGTGTGGGGATGTTTCAAGACCTAAATCATCGTTTTCCTACCACTTTGTCTGGTTGGCAGGAATGCCTGGTAGTTTTTACATTTGGAGCGATTCTTCTAGGTTTAAAAATCATGGTATTTTCTCTGTTTTTCTTACTTGCTGTTCAACTGTTTGATGATTGTATAGATGCTCAGGCAGATAAGAACGCTGGCCTCAGGAATTTAGCGCACCGTTTGGGCCTTGTGGAAGCGTATCTGTTAGCGATTTTAACATTATTAATATCATGGTGGGCGGGAAGAGATGTATTTGTTCCTGTACTGTGTGCAACAGCACTTTTTTACGGCTGTTTAAGGTATCAGGAGGTTCAAAAAAATGCTTGAAACCATAATATTACTTTTTTCAGCGCTACTAATAGGATATTTGATAGGTAAATACCATGGTCGAATAAAGGGTGTGGAAGAAGGTAAGTCGGAAGCAATACTTACGCTAAGAGAAAAATCTTTTGAAAGAGGTTATTGTGTTCTATGCTGTAAGGCAGAAAATTGTAGACAGCGTATTGATAGTATAGGCCCTGACCGCTCTACTTATAATAAAAGAGAGGAGTGGTGATAGTGGCAATGTCACGAAGAGAACGAAACCGTGAAATTTCGAAAAACCTTATTCAACGAATTTATGGATTTTTAGTATGGTTATTTGTAGTCAGTATCTTAGCTATTGCCTATTATTTTAGTATATTAACTTTTGTTATTTTGTCCGTTGTTGTATTTTTTGGTATACTAAGTACAAATCGCTTAAACATCAGATCTATAATTCCGGGAATAGATTCTCGAAATTGGTTGATCCGCCTGTCTGTTGCTTGTTTTTATCTAGTAGCAGTAATTTTACTTATAAGCAAGGTTGGTTTCTATAGTAATAAGTAAAACTTTTCGGTGGTGGTATAGAAACTTCCTAATAAAGAGGCTAAGTAGCCTCTTTATTATTATTAAATATTACATGAGCAGGAGTGGTTATGTGAGTCATATACATGGAGATATTACAGGTATTAAGAGAAGTATTATAGATAAACTTGAGAATTTATATAGTTTCTCAGTACCTTCTAGTCAAATTGTTACTAAAGAGCTTTCTGATAGTATGGCTGAAATTACAACGCAATTAAACCGCGAAATTGCAGTTTACATTAGCCGACGAGGGCAAATAACTGCAGTTTCAGTAGGCGACTTACGAACTGTTGTTTTACCAGAAATAGAAGGGCGTAGAGGGCAAAGCAGGCTGTGTGGAATTCGTTGCATCCATACTCATCCTACGGGAGATAGCGGTCTTAGCAGCATAGATATTGCGGCTCTTAGACTGAGTCGATTCGATGTTATGGTAGCCCTTGGGGTGATTAGTGGTCGTGTAAGTGAAATAAGCTTTGATTATATTTTAGACGTAACAGTTGAACCTTTTACAGTTGATAGTGTGGGGCCAATGTCTGTTGAACAGTTATTAGAAATTGATATTCTTAACTTCATAACCCGTCTTGAACGCGGACTTGGGACGAGAGAAAACTTAACATTAACTGATAGAATGGAGAAGGCTATTTTAGTGGGTCTAGATAATTCCAAAGGTTGGAATGTTGCTGACTCATTGCAAGAATTAGCTCAGTTAACCGAAACAGCTGGGGCTGAAGTTGTAGGTGTTTTGTGGCAGAAAAGGGACAAGCCTGATTCTGCGCTATTTGTTGGCCGCGGTAAGGTACAAGAGATTAGCTTTTTAATTCAAGAGAAGAACGCTAGTATTGTTATTTTTGACGATGAACTATCGCCTGCTCAACTGCATAATCTTGAACAAGGCTTAGGTATCAAGGTAGTAGACCGTACAGCACTTATCCTTGATATTTTTGCGCAAAGGGCTAGAACTCACGAGGGTAAGCTTCAAGTTGAACTTGCTCAGTTGCAATATAATCTCCCGCGGCTTAGCGGACAAGGATTAGCTTTATCAAGATTAGGCGGAGGAATAGGTACTAGAGGTCCGGGGGAAACCAAATTAGAGGTAGACCGGAGGCGAATACGGTCACGTATAAGTGATATTAGGCAAGAAATTGAAAATGTAAAAAAACAGCGTAGTCTTCAGCGCAAGTCCCGCGATTTATCAAATATATTCACGGTTGCGCTCGTAGGCTATACAAATGCCGGAAAGTCTACATTACTTAACACACTCACTGCTGCCGGAGTAATCGCAGAAGACATGCTTTTTGCCACTCTTGATCCGACTACACGTAAATTTACCATGCCTAATGGGAGGGTAGCACTAATTACTGATACCGTAGGTTTTATTCAAAAGCTGCCGCATCAACTCGTTGCAGCCTTTCGGGCCACATTGGAAGAGGTAATACAAGCAGATTTACTTATTCATGTAATTGATGTAAGCCATCCACAATATCAGCAACAAAGCGATGCTGTATTTGCTGTATTAAGGGAACTAAAAGCTGATGATAAACCTACCATTACTGCATTCAACAAAATTGATAAGCTAGAGAACACTGCTGTAGTCGACAAATCTCTCAGACTTGAAAACAGTGTTGCTATATCGGCTAAATCTTGCAAGGGACTAGAAGCGTTAATTACTAAAATAGAAAATGTTCTTGAGCATAGTGCGGTTGACATGGCTTTTTTAATACCATATAATGACTCCGGCGTATTAGACCAAATTTATAAACGAGCTATAGTTAAAAACACTGAATATCGTGATGATGGTATCTACGTGAAAGCTTCATTATCTCCTGAAGATAGTGCTCGCTTTAATACATATGTAATAGGAGATGAATAAAATGGGGAGCTTTTCCGAACGTGTTATTACAGTTAAGAAACAAGCCATTGAAAATTCACAGCCATTCTTTGCAATCGTAGATGAGATTGCAGAAAAAAATACTCTGAGGGTATTGGAAATATTTCGTAAGCACCAGGTTTCCGATTATCATTTTAGAAGTTCTACCGGCTATGCTTATAATGATGCCGGCAGAGAAAACTTAGATCGGATATGGGCGGATGTTTGTGGGGCGGAAAGTGCTCTGGTGCGTACACAGTTTGTGTCAGGTACACATGCATTATCTTGTGTTTTATTTGGGATAATGCGACCGGGTGATGAATTGATATCTATTACAGGAGCTCCATATGATACAATGCAAACAGTAATAGGGTATGCTAGTCCGAGTGCTGGTTCGCTAAAAGAGTTTGGCATAGTATATAGTGAAGTTGCGCTTACTAATGGCCGCGTTGATATGGGTGAAGTTCGCCAGAATATAAAACCCACCACTAAAGCTGTCTTGATTCAGAGATCTCGCGGTTATAGTATGCGGATGCCTTTGAGCATACGTGAGGTAGGGGAGATATGCCGCGAAGTAAAGCAAATAAACCCGAAGTGTATATGTTTTGTGGACAACTGCTACGGCGAGTTTGTAGATGTAATGGAACCCACAGCGGTGGGTGCCGATATAATAGCAGGATCATTTATTAAAAATCCTGGGGGCGGGTTAGCACCAACTGGTGGTTATGTTGCTGGAAAGGCGGAATTAGTAGAGCAAGCGGCTTGCCGCCTTACTGCCCCCGGTATTGGAAGTGAGCTAGGCGCATCCTTGGCTGGCAATAGATTAATGTATCAAGGTATTTTTATGGCCCCCCATGTAACAGCCCAGGCAGTAAAAGGCGCTATTTTTGCCTCCAGCTTCTTTTCTTTGCTTGGATTTAGAACATCGCCAGATTTAGAGGATAGGCGAAGTGATATTATCCAAGCTATTGAGCTAGGGACACCAGAGAAAATGATAGCTTTTTGCAGAGGCCTTCAGAAATACTCACCAGTCGATGCGCACGTGAGACCTGAACCTAGCGGTATGCCGGGGTATAGTGACGCAATAATAATGGCAGGAGGAACCTTTGTTCAGGGATCTTCTATTGAGCTAAGCGCAGATGGGCCAATTAGAGCTCCATATGCTGTTTATTTGCAAGGTGGATTAACCTTCGAACATGCAGTTATCGGCATAATGGGGGCAGCAGAAGAAATGTTAAAGCTAGGCTAAAAATATATTTTCAACTTATTTTGATATTCTTTAATTTGTACAAGGAAAATAGCGAAGCATGTAGAAAATTAATACAGAACTTATTTATTGAATGATTAATGGTGGGATTTTGTGGAGTATTTAATAATAAATCTGCTGGCTATATCAATTATGGCAGTTGTTTTTTATCGGTTAGCAAATCGTATTTTCGGAATTTCAATACGCTTGAAATCTTTATTGCTTTGTGCCGTTTGCGCTATCTTACTTAGTTTAATAATTCCTAGAATAATTGTTGGTTTTGCGGGACTTTTTGGCACAATAGCACTACTGACTGTGCTTGCTATTTCATGTGCCTTTCTTATTGCTTACTATGATGACGACGCCCCTGGACCCAATAATGCAGTTGTTGAATCACCTGAAAGCTGTGACGTCGAGAGTAATAATCTCATAGATGTAGGGATGGATGTGGCAGCAACAAAGAATGAATATTATATTGAGAATGAGCTAGTAAAGAAAACAGAAGAGCACTTAATAACTCAAGAGGTTATTGAACCGGCAGTTAAGCAACTGGAAGAAGCAGAAGATGTTTTGATGGTCAAAACTAATTCTAACAGAGCGTCTGCTGAAGAGAACTTGCTGCTAGATAATTCAGAGATTGCTTCTTTAGAAACGCTGGACGAGCTTATGGAATATGCTTTCACGCAGAAGGAACTGCAGAATATTGATAAAGCGCTTGGTGCCTTTAGAAAAGCATTAGATATTTATCCTCAAGCAGATACGGCTCCTTTTTTAATTATCGAAATAGGCGGGATTTTAAAAAGAAGAGGGGCGTACGATGAAGCTATCGAAGTTTTTTCTGAAGGGCGCAGAATAGCTGCAAAACGTGATGATTCTATACTTGAAAAAGAATTTATTGATATTATTGCGTATTTACGCATTATAAAAAACACACTGATTGAAAAGCGTTTAGGACTTATTGCTTTTGAGGATATACCTAAGAATTTATTAGACCAGCTTAATACTGAATATAGTGATTGGAAAAAGCTCAGTTAAAATTTTAGGAGGATGAAATAAGTGAAAAAAAGTGTGGATATCATTGGTTTGCCAGTTTTTAGTATTAGTCAAGGTAAGGAAATCGGCAAAGTAAGACGTTTTGTTATTGATCCTGGTCAAGGAGCAGTTATTGCCCTGGTTATTGATGATGGTAAATGGTATTTAGCAGCTAAATTACTACCTATGAGTGCTGTGACAGCAATTGGTGAATTTGCAGTAACCGTCGATAGTGTAGATAGTCTTGTTGAAGTAAAAGAAATTCCTGATGTAGAAAGACTAATAGAGGCTGATATTGATGTTATTGGCACCCGAGTTCTGACAAAATCCGGCCGTATCAGAGGAAAAGTTAATGAAATAATACTTGATGAATCAGGAAAAATCAATTTTTGTGAGGTCGAGGAAAACGAAGGGGATATTTCCCAAATACCAGCGGATATTGTAGTAACTTACGGTAAAGAAGTCTTGGTTATTACCGATGGCGAAGTCTCTCCGGTTATAGTTAAAGAAAAGCCGCCTGTGCAAGATAAGACAGCAGCCTCAGTTGGAAATGTTCAGCAAGCCCCTGGTGCTACTGTATCTAAACCTGTAACAGAAGAAACTAGTGTATCTTCAGCGAATCAAAATGAACCGGCAGATGAGTCCAACAAAAAGTTTGATGATCGTCATCGTAAATATCTGCTTGGCAAAAAGGCTAGTCGACGCATTGAAACTGACAACGGAATGGTTATAGTGGATCAAGGTGGCGAGATTACTGAAGAAGTATTGCAAAAAGCGAAGCTTGCCGGCAAATTTGTTGAGCTATCTATGAATATCCAATAAATTAATTGACCCCGCTCATGGTGCGGGGTTTTTTATTAGCGCTACTTATATGTAATTAATGTGGAAGGTGCTACTGTGCATATCGTTACACCCAAAAGAACAACTAATATAATAATTTTTTTCAGTCTTATTGTTTCATTTAGTGCGGTAAGTATACTAGCGGCTACGACGGCTTTTATGGTAACCGATAAAATTTATACAGGAGTATCAGTTGGCGATATTATGATCGGTGGAATGTCTACACAAGAGGCACAAGTGAAAATACAAAGATCTTTTGAAAACCGTATTAAGCAACCGCCGATTACTTTAATATATCAAGAAAATGAGTGGCCAATATCTGCTGATGATATTGAGCTTAGTATTGATGCTGCAAACCTGGCCGATCAAGCTTATAGCATAGGCCGTAGAGGCAACTTTTTTCAGCAGTTATGTGAGCGGTATGTTACTATTAATTACGGTCACTCCATACCTCTAATTCCATCTTACAATAATGAAAAGTTAAAGAGCGTTATAAATACAGCCATTAGTTTTATTGACCGTGAACCCCATAATGCAGAGTTGTTTCTTGATGGATCGGGATTGAAAGTAATTCCTGAAGTAATTGGTCGTAAAGTTGCGGTTAATAATTTAATGGAATCAATGTATACCAGAATCTATAATAATGTACCTTTTGTAGTAGAAATTCCTGTGGCTGATATTACACCGTCAGTATTTGTACAAGATTTTAAAGAGATTGATGGAGTAATCGCAATTTACACAACTCACTTTGATGCAAGTAATTCAAATCGTATGCAGAATATTAGGGTTGCTGCTAAAAGTATAAATGGTACATTAATAAGATCAGGTGAAGTTTTTTCATTTAATGAGCGCGTAGGCCCAAGGTTAGTTGAATACGGTTACAAGGAAGCTCCAGTCTTTATTGAGGGCAAATTAGTACCGGATATAGGCGGTGGAGTCTGTCAGGTCAGTAGTACATTGTATAATGCTGCTCTGCTTGCAGATATGAGTATTGAAGAAAGAACGTCACATTTCAGGCCTCCCGGGTATGTTCCTTTGGGCCAGGATGCGACTGTGGCAGACAACTTGCTAGACTTTAGATTTCGAAATACTTTACCTTATAATGTATATATATATAATGAAATGTACGAGGGCAAGTTTACTGTATATATCTTAGGAAAAAACAATATAAATCGTGATGAGATAGAAATTGTTGCGGCAGATAAAAAAATTCTTGAGCCAAATACAATAATTAAACAAGATCCTGTTTTAGAACTTGGCAAAGAGGTTATAGAAAATCAAGGGCAAAAGGGATTTAAAATTTCTACTTATCGTGTTAAACGTAATAATGGTAAAGAAATAAGTCGCGATTTTTTGTTCACCGATGAGTTTCAGCCGGAAGATAGAATAGTCCGTGTAGGTACAAGAGTTTTATCCAGCAAAGGTATAAAATAAGAGCAGCACATCAAAATGTGCCGCTCTTATTTTAGTTTTCTATATATCCCGATAACTTTGCCTAGGATAAATACGTCTTTTGCATAAATCGGACTAAGGCTATCATTCTCAGGTTGTAGCCGGATGCAATCTTTTTCTTTAAAGAACCGCTTTACAGTAGCTTCTTCTTGGTCTACTAGGGCTACAACAATCTCGCCATTAGTTGCAGAATGCTGTTCGCGGACTAATACAAAATCACCATCAAAAATACCGGCATTAATCATGCTCTCACCACTAACTGTAAGCATAAATACATTCTCATTGTTGCCAATCAATTCAGCTGGCATTGGATAAGTTTCCTCAATGTTCTCGATAGCTAAAATTGGTTGGCCGGCAGTAACCTTTCCTACTAGTGGAACAGGAGTTATTCGCTGGCGGCGCCAAGGCATTCCATCTAATATCTCGAGTGCTCGCGGCTTTGTTGGGTCACGTCGAATCAAGCCCATCTGCTCAAGTTTCGATAAATGATTATGTACGGTTGAACTAGAGCTTAGGCCTACGGCCTGGCCGATTTCTCGTACGGATGGAGGGTAGCCTTTAGTGTGCAAATTATCTTTGATATAGTCTAAAATTTGTTGTTGTCGTGTTGTTAGCTTATTATTCAATACAATCACTCCAGCCTAGATAATATTACCATATATTATATCAGTAAAGTATACATGTTGCAAACATTAGTTCGTATATAAGTTATGATTAATTCTAATTCTGAAATGAATCAGTTATCTAATTGGAGATTTATGCAGGATACCTGACAGAAGAATACTTTTTTGGCCTAAAATTGAACATTATGGGGGTTGAGTAAACATAATATATGTTATATAATACTTGTCACGCCGAATTTCACTATGAAAACGGAGGAACCATCATTGGGGTGAATCCGCGCTATGCGGTAGGGATTATCCTTTTGCCCGAACCCGTCAGCTAACTTCGTAGGCGTTAGAAAGGGGTGTCTATATGAAAAAGACAATTAGAATTATGTTTGCTATAGGTGCCTTAATGATTGTGCTAGGCAGTTATATTCCGACAATGTATAGCTCTGCTGCTCCTAAGGCTATTGACGAATTACAAGTAGCAGAAGATCAAACGACCAATAACATGCTTAATAATGAACCGTCAAAAAAAATGGACTCTAAGGAGCATAATAAAAATGCACCAAGTCCGAACTTGATTAGTAATAAACAAGTAATGAATATTAATGCGACTGCGTATGCTCCAGGCCCCCATGATAATGGTAAATGGGGTAATTTAACTCATATCGGTACACAAGTGCGTCCTGGTGTTATTGCGGTTGATCCCAAGGTGATACCGTTAGGTTCTAAACTCTATATTGAGTTTGCCGACGGACATGGAATGTACGGTGTTGCCGAGGATACCGGGGGAGCCATAAAAGGGAATCGTATTGATATCGCGATGTGGACTATAGCGGAAGCGTATGATTTTGGCATGCAGAAAGTTAAAGTTTATGTACTAAACTAGTCTAGGGGGAGATATCCGAAATGTATGGATATCTCTCCTAAATAATAAAATATATATTTTTTTATTTGTCGATTACATAAAAAACGGTAGATTCGACCAGTTTAAGTATGTTATTATATTTGAAATGCATGGTGGAATTTGCCGAAAGGAGAACGTACATGTTTAATAACAAATTTGGTGCCGAAGGACTTACATTTGATGATGTTTTATTGGTACCGGCTAAATCCGAAGTCTTGCCGAGGGATGTAGATGTATCAACTAGCCTAACTAAGAATATAAAGCTAAATATTCCTATTATTAGTTCTGGCATGGATACAGTAACTGAAGCGCGTATGGCAATTGCTATGGCTCGTGAAGGCGGTATCGGGGTGATACATAAGAATATGCCAATTGAGCGGCAAGCAAATGAAATTGACAAGGTTAAACGGTCCGAACATGGCATAATTGTTGATCCGATTTTTTTATCTCCTGACAATATACTACAAGATGCTCATGACTTAATGGAGCGATATCACATATCAGGGGTACCTGTAACACATAACAATAAACTTGTTGGTATTATTACGAACAGGGACTTGCGCTTTGAAACCGATCTAAAAAGGTCAATTAATGAGTGTATGACGAGAGAGCATCTTATAACAGCGCCTGTTGGAACTTCGTTGGAGGATGCTAAGGAACTTTTACGGAAGCATAGAATTGAGAAGTTGCCGTTAGTAGATGGAAATGGTCATTTAAAAGGACTTATAACTATAAAAGACATAGAAAAGGCGTTAAAGTATCCTAATTCGGCAAAAGACGCAAAGGGAAGATTGCTTGTTGCTGCGGCTATAGGCGTTGGTGCCGATATGATGGACAGGGTTGATGCCATAGTTGCATCCAAAGTCGATGTAATAGTTATAGACACTGCCCATGGACATTCTAGGGGCGTACTAGAGGCCGTAAAAGATATAAAAACAGCCTATCCTCATGTCGACTTAATTGCTGGTAACGTTGCCACTGCTCATGCCACTAGAGATTTGATAGAGGCAGGAGCAGACTGCATAAAGGTTGGTATTGGGCCAGGCTCAATTTGTACAACAAGAGTAATTGCAGGTATTGGAGTTCCTCAAATAACAGCTGTATATAATTGCGCTACCGCAGCTCGTGAGTATAATGTGCCAGTTATTGCTGATGGAGGGATTAAGTATTCGGGTGATGCTGTTAAGGCCATTGCGGCGGGCGCTAATGTCGTTATGGTTGGTAACTTACTGGCAGGGACGGAAGAGAGTCCTGGCGAGACCATTATTTATCAGGGGCGAAGCTACAAGGTATATAGAGGAATGGGTTCTCTTGGTGCAATGGCTCAGGGTAGCAAGGATCGTTATTTCCAAGAGAATATGGATAAATTGGTACCTGAGGGAATTGAAGGTAGAGTCCCTTATAAGGGTTCCTTAGCTGATACTGTATTCCAATTAGTTGGTGGCTTAAGAGCTGGAATGGGGTACTGCGGCGTGGGAAATATTAACGAATTAATAAATAATACACAGTTTATTAGAATCACTGGAGCTGGATTAAAGGAAAGCCATCCTCATGACATAAGCATTACCAAAGAGTCACCTAATTACAGTTTATAAAAAAACACAACCGTCCAGATGGATGGTTGTGTTTTTTTATAAGCTACCAAGGCGGTGGTGTCTCTAAACTTACTACCCTAAACTCAAAATTACGTTCTTTAAAATATTTAATAATATTGGGTAAAGCCTTTACCGTTTCGTCATGGCCACGGCCATCGTGCATTAATATGATAGCATGACTCCATAAAAACTTATTATCCATCTGATGCGAGATATTGTTAAATATTTGTTCAGCCTTGGCATGAGATGCATCGCCTGAACTGACGTTCCAGCCAACTTCGATATAGCCTTCCTGACGTATTGCATCCCAATACTGCTTGGTGAAACTGCCGGCTGACCCGCCGGGAGCTCTTGATATACGCGGGCGCACACCTATTATGTTTTTAATAATTTCATCTGTACGATGAAGTTGCTCCAAATAAGAAGAAGTAGATTTATAAAGGTCACGATAAACATGATTATAGGAGTGGTTGCCAATAGCATGGCCCTCTGAATATATACGATTCAGTAATTCAGGATTTTTTTCAGCTTGGTTTCCGGTTATAAAAAAGGTAGCTTTTACTTCGTTTCTATTTAGGATATCAAGGACCATTGGTGTGTTCTCAGAATCTGGGCCATCATCAAACGTTAGATACACTACTTTTTCGCCGTAATAGTGCTGAAGCGAAGGTAGCGCAGTATTCAAGTTATTTTGACGGCGTTCATAAACAGTCCATTTGTCGTAAACAGGTTTATTAAGGATTTTATATTTTGATAAATACTCATCAAGGTCTACCGAGACAAATGTTACCTGTTCTTCTGATATTGCTGGCTTTGTGTAATCACTTGATAAAGTTTGGACTACGCTTGATGTAAAAAAAACAAGTGAAATTAGTTGATAAGATACCATTATCAGAAGAATTGTGAAAATAAAGTTGCAAATTTCATGAAAAAATTTAGAGCTTACCACGATATTTACTCCTAATTGTAGAATCGACATATAAAGTATTCGTGATTATGGTGAGTATTCCTGCGTGTAAATTATGTTAAGCATTGGAATACTAGCCCTGAAAGGAGCGTATGCCAGTGCGTTGCATTATTAAGATATTTATTGTGTCAGTGGTTATTGCATCTATTTTTGTTAATTCTGGATGTGGATTTTTGGGACTTCCAAGCACTGACAACCTTGAAAGTCTACATTTAGTGTCTGCAACACAAGTTTTTGATATAAACGGGCAATTGATTTCAAAATTATTTGAAGAGAATCGGATTGTTGTGCCTATTAGTAATATATCTCCGTATATTCAGCAAGCAATTATTGCAAATGAAGACTCACGCTTTTATAACCACGTGGGAATAGATCCCATTGGAATAATGAGGGCTATATTGGTTAATTTTCGTACAGGAAGTATTGCAGAAGGTGGAAGTACTTTAACGCAGCAACTCACGAAGAATATGTTTTTGACTCAAGAAAGAACTTTTACTAGAAAAATTAAAGAGGCGTTACTCGCCATAGTTATTGAAAGAAAGTTTTCAAAGCAGGAAATACTTCAAGCTTATCTTAACCAAGTATATTTCGGAGAAGGGGCGTATGGGGTAGAAGCAGCTGCACAAGCATATTTTGGCAAGCATGCAAGTCAACTTACTTTGAGTGAGAGTGCTATGTTGGCAGGATTACCACGAGGCCCTAATATCTATTCTCCGTACTCAGATTTAAAGGCTGCTATTGAGCGACGGGATGTCGTACTTAATGGAATGGTAAAAGAAGGAGTTATTAGTGCTCAGCAGGCGGACTTAGCTAGAAGGGAACCGATAGTTTTATCCGGCAAAAGGAAGCGTGCTGTCCAAGCTTCTTACTTTTTAGATTATGTAGCTAATGAACTAGTAGGAAAGTACGGAGCTAATAGGGTTTATAAGGGTGGATTAAAAGTATATACAACGCTTGATATTAAAACACAGCAAGCAGCTGAAGCTGCATTGGGACAATATCAAGGAGCCATTGTAGCGATAGATCCACGCACGGGGTATATAAAGGGAATGGTAGGAGGTCGGAATTATGAAGAAAGCCAGTTAAATAGAGCTATCGCAGAAGTCCGTCAGCCAGGATCTGCCTTTAAACCTTTTGTCTATGCCGCTGGGCTAAACCAGGGTTTAGCAGCAAATTCAATAATCATCGATGAGCCATTGACAATAGCGGGTTATTCACCACTGAATTACGACAAGAAATATCGAGGTCCAGTAACGCTAAAGAAAGCTCTTCGATGGTCAGTAAACGTGGCTGCAGTTAAAATGGGACAGCAAGTAGGTATAGATCAGGTTCTAAACTTGGCCCAAAGTATGGGAATTACGACATTAGTGCCACAGGATGATAATTTGGCTACCGCGCTCGGAGGATTAACTAATGGAGTAAATTTGCTAGAATTAACAACCGCTTATACAGCATTTGCTAATGGAGGAATTTTGTCTCGCCCAATTACCATTACAAAGGTACTTGATGAAAACGATCAATTATTAGAAGAAGGGCGTGTCATTCAGCAATCGGTACTTAGGCCTGAGGTGGCCTATATACTAACCGATATGATGAAAGGTGTTATAGAGAATGGCACAGGCACAGCAGCATCTATCGGAAGAGAAGCCGCAGGTAAAACTGGGACTACGGACAATTACGAGACAGCGTGGTTCTTAGGTTATACGCCAGAGTTGCTTATAGGAATTTACGTAGGTAACGATGATCGTAAGCCGGTAGGCATATCAGGAAGTGAGGTAGCAGCCTTTTGGGGTGGGATGATGAAGAAAATTACGCTAGGGACTAATCCGAGCGAATTCGTAGTACCGCCAAATGTTATAAAAGGAATTCCCATTTGCGCAGATTCTGGAAAAAGATCAACAGGAAGCTGTCCTGATTTAGAGTATAGTGCTTTTATTAGGGGGACTGAGCCGCAGGCTATAGACTATCGAATAAGAAGCAACCAAGAAGCATCAGACAGTGAGTCGGAAAAAAGGCAGGGTAAAGAAGCTAAACCAAGATGGAAATTCCCTATCAGGTTGCCCGGGTTTTAATAATATGGTAAAATAATCATAGCTAATTTTGGAAATTTAAAAGGCAATTTATGCAGTTGCTATTAGGAGAATCAAGCGTGCAAAGAAGGATTTCCGTTTTAAATGTCTTAATTGACTCTGTGAATATGAAACAAGCGCTAAAAATCATAGAGGATTTTATTGCTAAACGTAAGCCATGTTTAGTTGCTACAGCCAATGCTGAGATGGTAATGATGGCCCAACGGGACACAGAGCTTGCTAAAGCATTACGAGATGCTGCATTGGTAGTACCCGATGGAGCCGGTGTTGTGTGGGCAGCTCGCTATCAGGGTTATGAAATGCCGGAGCGAGTTGCAGGGTATGATCTAGTTCAAAGATTATTATCTGAGTCGGCCATAAAGGGATATAGTGTATTCTTATTTGGTGGTGCACCAGGCATTGCTGAACAGGCTGGGAGTATAATGAAGTCAAAATGTCCCGGGCTACGTATAGTAGGGATATGTGATGGCTTTTTTTCAGATGCTGATGAAGATGAAATTATAGCAAAAATAAAGAACTCTCAATCTGACATTTTACTCGTTGCTCTTGGAGTACCAAAACAGGAAAAATGGCTGTCTAGGCATATTCATGATTTAAATGTACCAGTTTCGATTGGGGTAGGAGGAACCTTTGATGTAATGGCTGGCGCTGTAAAGAGAGCTCCTCTTTGGATGCAGCGAGCAAACTTAGAATGGCTATTTCGTCTTATGTCACAACCACAGCGTGCCATACGAATGCTTGCTTTACCACGCTTCGTCTTGCAGGTATGGAGTAAAAAACATTAGACAAAAGTAAACTTGGTATATTATAATTAGTTAGTTAGCTAATACTGAAGGGCACGTGTGACCGAAGCCCTTTTGTTTTGTAAAAAGGGTATGTGTTTCTAGGAGGAGGATACATGGTTAAGACTCCTGTTTTAAAGGAAGGTTATAAATATATTGCGGTTCTTGCGTTTATTACGCTTGTAGTCGCTGTGACTATTGGCCCTTACTGGAGTATTGTACCAGGGGTTTTGATGGTTTTTGTTACTTTCTTTTTTCGTAATCCCAAGCGAGAAATTCCACTTGATGAGCTTTTAATTGTTTCACCGGCAGATGGTAAGGTTATGGGTGTATGCGAGGTTTATGATGAAGAATTTCTCAATGAAGTTGGAACAAAAGTTACTATTTTCCTTTCGGTATTTGATGTACATGTAAATCGCAGTCCAATATCGGGAGAAGTTAAGTATCAGCAATATACCTGTGGAAGATTTCGTCCTGCCTATAAAGAGACGGCTGGGTGTGAAAATGAACGTCATTCAATAGGGTTAGATAATGGACATATGAGGATATTAGTAACACAAATAGCCGGTATTTTGGCACGAAGAATAGTGTCGTGGGTTACGCTGGGAAGTGTACTAAGCCGAGGCGAACGGTACGGATTAATAAAGTTCGGCTCATGTACGGAGGTTGTAGTACCTAAAACTGTAGATATCTTAGTTAAAAAGGGTGACAGAGTTAAAGGTGGAGAGACAGTTATAGGGAGGTTATCTCAATGAGAAGTTTAATTCCAAATATGCTTACGTCTTTAAACCTTGTTTTGGGCATGATTTCAATAATTCTCACTTTTAACGGTGAGTTTGTAAAGGCTGCACTATTTATCGTAGCCGCGATGATTGCAGATGGTTTAGATGGAAGAGCTGCGCGTTATTTTAAGGTTAGCAGTGACTTTGGTAAAGAGCTGGATTCCTTGTGTGACCTAGTATCATTTGGTGTTGCGCCGGCAATTTTATCATATGCCTACATACTTAAGGACTTTGATATGCTGGGATACGTGGCAACAGCTCTTTTCGCCACTTGCGGCGCCTTGCGATTGGCTCGGTTTAATGTCAATACAGGAGTTGTAAAGGGTTACTTTATGGGATTGCCAATACCGGCAGCGGGTTGTGTAATGGCAACCTTTGTTATGCTTGGACATAAACCGCCAGGTTTCTGGTTCCTAATTATGATAACAATTTTTGCTTATTTAATGGTTAGTTCGATTAGATATCCCGATTTCAAAGGAAAAGGCGAGAAGATAAGAATTATTCCTGCTATCATAACTATAGGTATTGGCATATATATTTTATTTGTAGCAAATAGCGCATTACTTTTTGTGATATTTTTTTCATACGCACTATTTGGAATATTGAATACAATATTTGCCCTGTTTAGTAGCGAGTCTAAATAGGTATTAATAGTTTTCTGCTTAATGCATGTTTAATGTAAAAAATAGACTTCTAATGACAAAATACTAAGCATATTATAATTATTGGTTAATTATGTTATCGTATTAATCTTGACAGCTATCTGGACTAATGTTTACAATATAAGATGTTTTAGATTAAGTAATGTATAAGTAGGGACTTTTAAAGGAGCAAAACCCATGAACTATGCTTTTGACTACATAATGATTCCAATGCAAATAATAATAGTATTTTTTACGCTATATTATTTTGCTATTGCAATGTTTGGTATGTGGCGCAAAAAAGAGAAGAAAAATCTTAAGCCAGAAAAAAGTTTTGCAATTATTGTTGCTGCTCATAATGAAGAGCAAGTTATTTCTCAATTGATAGAAAATTTATTAGTTCTAAAATATCCGCGTGAGCTTTATGATATTTTTGTTGTTGCTGATAATTGTAAAGATAATACTGCCCAATTGGCTCGTTCTGCTGGGGCAATTGTGTACGAGCGTTTTAATTTAAAGCAACGTGGCAAGGGTTATGCCATGGAATGGATGTTTAATAAATTATTTAAACTAAAACGGAATTATGATGGCGTAGTTGTTTTTGATGCTGATAATTTAGTTCATCCTAACTTTCTGCTGGAAATGAATCATTGTCTATGCAAAGGTGAGAAGGTTATACAGGGTTATCTTGATGCCAAAAACCCTCATGATACTTGGATTGCTGGAACATTTGCAATATCGTTCTGGGTTGTAAATCATATATGGCATCTCGCAAAATACAATTTAGGTCTTTCTAGCGTACTTGGTGGTACCGGTATGTGTATTGCTACGGATGTATTGAGAAAGTTCGGGTGGGGAGCGACCTGCCTAACTGAAGATATGGAATTTACCATGAAGGTGCTTTTAAAAGGAATTCCAACTACTTGGGCTCATGATGCTATAGTATACGATGAAAAACCGCTCACTTTCCAACAGTCATGGAAGCAGAGAAAACGTTGGGCTCAAGGACATTTTGATATTGCTGGTCGCTATATTCCCCGTATGCTAGTAGAAGGAATCAAGCGGCGAGATATTAGAATTCTTGATGGCGTGTTACATCTTCTTCAGCCTCACTTTCTTATACTATCAACAACATTTGTACTACTAAGCTATATTTATTTTCTAGTGCCCTTCTACACTAATATATTGTATAAGATTCTGCCTGTTGAAGTGTGGACGCTTATAGCTATTGGTCAATATATATTTCCTTTAATAGTTTTGGCCAAAATTAGAGCACATTGGAAGTCCTGGTTTTATGTAATATTTTATCCACTATTCGTATATAGCTGGATTCCTATTACATTCCTAGGATTTATTCATCGCAATGAGCGCGAATGGAGTCATACTCAGCATACGCGTAGTCTCAGTTATAGGGAAGTCTTAGTAACTGAACCGAGCGAGTTTCCGAAAGATAATCTCTTTAGTAAGCAGGCAATCAAGTAATTTAATAACATGTATCAATTAAGGTGAGTTTATTGACTCGCCTTTTTACCTTTTAAAGGGACACCATTTATAAACGGGTTTTAAGGTTTTAAGTATAATTAATCATTGGATGTTCGACTATAATATCAGTGAGAATCATTGCAAGATATGTATAATGGTTGGGGATGCTATATATTAATAAGGGGGAAAAGCTTTGAGGATTTTGCTAACTAATGATGATGGTATTAATGCGCCGGGCATACAGGCTTTATGGAATGAATTGTCATCTATTGCAAATGTTGAAGTTGTTGCACCTGATAGTGAGCGCAGCGCGGCCAGTCAGGCAATTACTGTCCATCATCCTATTAGAGTTGATCGGCACTGTTTAAATCAGCCTAATATTTGCGCTTGGCGAGTTGGTGGAACACCTACGGATTGTGTTAAAATTGCTATAGAAGCGTTATTGACTGAAAGACCAGATTTTGTTGTTTCAGGAATTAATCAGGGGGCGAATCTGGGTACAGATGTTTTATATTCTGGAACAGTTAGTGCTGCAATCGAAGCTGCAATGCATGGTATTCAAGCAATTGCTGTTTCGCTAGACTCGTGGGAAGTATGTGATTTTAATCCAGCTGCGCGTTTTACAAAGAAACTTATCCAATCCATGAAGAATCGCTCCCTCCCTCCGAATACATTGCTTAACGTTAATGTTCCAGTTGCTGGTGAGGGCAATTATAATGGGGTGGCAATTACTAAGCTTGGCGTTAGAAAGTACGATAACACTTTTACAAAAAGACGTGATCCCCGAGGTCGTGATTACTATTGGATGGGTGGGAGTGTTGTTGACTCCGATAATGATGAAGATAGTGATATCGTTGCTGTATCTCAAGGTAAGATATCAGTGACGCCTGTTCATTTTGATCTCACTAACTATGCCATCATGGACTTATTGAAGGAATGGGAAATAAGCTGTTAAGAAACTTTATTACAAGTTTCTTAACAGCTTATTTGATGGTATATTTATCAAATATCTGCATAAATTTACAGTAAAACTCCTGAGGAGGGATAGTGTGACTAAAATGAGCAGGCATTTACGTTCAACCCCTAAGGTGCAAAAAAATCCAGGAGTGGCGCTATTAATATTTAAAGGTGTAACAGCTAGTCTGCTTTTGTCTATAGCGTTTGCCTTATTTTTATCTCTTGTTAGTTTAATAACTGAGAACTCCTATATTGACCATTATATGCAATATATTATGGTTGCAGTAACGATGTTGAGTATTTTTATTGGTAGTGTTTATGCAACACAGAAATCCGAGTCGCGAGGGCTCATTATTGGAATGTCAATAGGAATAATCTATGTTTTGTTTTCGATAGGCTTAGGTATGAAACTAAGCCATGAACCTATAGTTACATTAGTTATTATTTATAAGTTTATTGCAGGTATTGCAGCTGGGGCCTTGGGTGGATTAATAGGTGTTAACTTATAGATTTAATAGAGAGTTTTACTAGGGGCCGTAGGGCCTCTTTTTTGTTTAAAATAAGTACTTATTCTATGTTATTATAAATATGGAGTATTCTGGACAATTTATATATATATATTGTTAGGCTATTCTTATGTAATAACACATAAAAAAAACCAAAACAAGAAATATGATGAAATATGGCAGGAGTTATATCGATTCAGGACGAATAATTTTATATTTGTGCGATGACGCATTAATGGCTCTAAATACGGTGCTTAAATGGTAGCTTAAAGCGATAAGGCGTATAGAATGTAATGATAACAAGATAGCTCACGTAAGCTAGGATAAAATAATAGAAAGACAAGGTGATAGTATGATTAGAGTGGCTATAATTGGCGGAACCGGAGTTTACGACCCAAGTATACTGAAGAATATACATGACGAAGAGGTTTCGACACCCTACGGCCAAGTAAACTTTAAGGCAGGCGAGTATGAGGGAATCGAAGTCGCCTTTATTCCTAGGCACGGGAGTACCCATGCAATACCTCCTCATCTTATTAATTATAGAGCTAATATTTGGGCGATGAAAAAAATAGGTGTAGAAAAAATAATTGCAACTACTGCCGTTGGTTCACTAAACTTGGCTATGAAGCCTGGTGACTTTGTTTTAGTAGATCAATTCCTGGATTTCACCAAAAGTCGAATTAACACGTTCTTTGACGGTGGTGACCGGGGTGTAGTTCATGTCGACTTAACCGACCCATATTGTCCTTCTCTTAGGAATAATATTGCTAAAGCGGCTCAGAAGGCTGGAATTGCAATTCATACTAAAGGGACATATGTTTGTGCAGAGGGTCCTCGCTTTGAAACGCCTGCAGAAATTAAGATGTTTGCTAAGCTAGGCGGTGATTTGGTAGGAATGACAAATGTTCCTGAAGTAGTGTTGGCTCGTGAAGCCGAGATGTGCTATTCGAATGTTTCTATGGTAACAAATTATGCAGCTGGAATATCATCTACGACTTTAACTCATGCGGAAGTAGTAGATACTATGAAGGAAAATACGGGTAATATTAAGAAACTTATTATGGCAGCTATACAAGAAGCATCAAGTGATTTAGGGTCTAAATGTTCTTGTCAAAGTGCCATTAGTGAATACGGCGGATTCAAAATGTAGGATGGTGATTTAAATGAATGCAATGAAGTGGGATGGTTCATCACTTACTCTTCTAAATCAGACACTTCTTCCTAATCAGGTAAAATATATTAAATGCGAGGATTATAGAAGTATAGCTGAAGCTATAAGGCGGCTTGAAGTTAGGGGGGCTCCGGCGATTGGCGCTGCAGCTGCCTTTGCTTTTGTTATTGGAGCTCGCGAGGCTGCTAAGAATAATAATTTCTGGAATTTAGTTTACGTAATAGCTGATGAACTCAAACAGACTCGGCCTACTGCGGTAAATTTATTTTGGGCTATTGACCGAATGCTTTCCGTTCTAGAGCGCTGCAAAGAAGATGTTCGTAGTATCGAGCAATCTTTGAATATTTTAGAGAAAGAAGCTATTAAGATATTTGATGAGGATAGAGCAGTCAATACAAAGATTTCAAATTATGGAACTGAATTATTTTCTGCTTCAACGCCTATATCAATATTGACTCATTGCAATGCCGGAGCGCTTGCAACCGCTGCAATGGGAACTGCTCTTGGCGTTATTAGAAAAGCATGGAACGAGAAAAAGATAAGGCGTGTCTTTGCTGATGAGACGAGGCCGCTACTACAGGGTGCTAGGTTAACTGCATGGGAGTTAAAAGAAGAAAGTATACCTGTTACAGTAATAACTGATAGTATGGCTGGATGGGTTATGAAAAAGGGCATGGTTCAAGCAGTTATTGTAGGTGCTGATCGTGTAACCTTAAATGGAGATGTAGCTAATAAAATTGGAACATATAGTGTTGCTGTATTAGCCAAAGAACATGGCATACCATTTTATGTAGCTGCACCTACGTCGACTTTTGATTTTGCTATGAACAATGGCGATGATATTCCTATTGAAGAGCGAGATGCCGCTGAAGTTGTTAATTTCGGAGGAATACGTACTGCGCCAGAAAATGTAGATGTGTTTAACCCGGCTTTTGACGTTACTCCTCACCACCTAATATCAGCAATCATTACTGAATATGGAATTCTAAAGGCGCCATATATTGAAGCTGTAAAAAACCTTAAGAAAGAGAAAGGTGAATTTTAGATATGGAATCACTAATTAGAGATATTAAACTAGCACCTCAAGGACATGACAAGATTAACTGGGTCAGAGAATTTATGCCTGTCCTTAATATTCTTAATGATGAAATGGCAAATACTAAGCCGTTTGCAGGCAAGAATATAGTTATAACCATGCATTTGGAAGCCAAGACCGCCTTTCTAGCCGTTGTGTTAAAGAATGCGGGTGCTAATGTTGCTATAACCGGTAGTAATCCTTTATCAACGCAGGATGATGTTGCAGCAGCCTTAGTTGAGTTAGGCGTAAAGGTTTTTGCATGGTATAACTGTACTGACGAAGAATATAATGAATTTCTGCATAAGGCGCTCGACACGAAACCTCATATAATTGTAGATGATGGCGGAGACCTAGTCTCCTTATTACATAGCGAAAGAAACGAATTAATTCCTAACATTTTAGGTGGATCAGAAGAAACAACCACCGGAGTAATCCGCCTTAAGACGCTAGCAGCTAATCAAAAACTTAGATTCCCTATGATAGCCGTTAACGATGCGTATTGCAAATATCTCTTTGATAATCGTTATGGAACTGGTCAGTCAACTTGGGATGGAATTATGAGGACGACTAATCTTACTGTAGCTGGCAAAATGGTGGTAGTAGCTGGTTATGGCTGGTGTGGTAAAGGTGTGGCTATGCGAGCGAAGGGGTTAGGCGCAAATGTAATAGTGACAGAAGTTGATCCTATAAAGGCGATTGAGGCCGTATTTGATGGCTTTAGAGTAATGCCAATGGACGAAGCAGCGAAGCACGGTGACTTTTTTGTTACGTTAACTGGCTGTGATGATGTCATTACTGGAAAACATTTTAATTTAATGAAATCTGGAGCTGTAATGGCGAATGCCGGTCATTTTGATGTCGAGATTAATAAGCAGGAATTATTAAAAATGGCGGTGTCAAAGCGTAAAGTAAGAAATAATATAGAAGAGTTTGTAATGAATGATGGAAGAAAGCTTTACCTTTTGGCTGAAGGACGTTTAGTCAATCTCGCTGCCGGAGACGGTCATCCTACAGAGATTATGGACTTGTCATTTGCTATGCAGGCGCTATCTGCATTATATATTCTCAATCACCATAAGGAACTCAACCATCAGGTGTATAATCTTCCCAATGAACTAGATCAACGCGTTGCTTCTCTAAAACTTCAAGCAATCGGTATCTGTATTGATAAGCTGACTGCGGAACAAAGAGAATATTTGGGTCTGGCTTAGTACTGAAGGAGTGGTGTTTAGTGGTTCGATTTTCAGAGATTAGACTAGAAGTTGTAGAGGCTGGAATAAGGCTGCTTAACAAGGGGCTTGTTGCAGGAACCTGGGGTAATATAAGCACGCGGATTGCTGGAACCGATTTAATTGCAGTAACTCCGTCAGGACGAGATTATCGAGGACTCAAAGAAACAGATATTATAATAATAGATAGTGCGGGTCATATAATTGACGGAAATCTTAAGCCATCATCTGAGGTACCAATGCATTTATCTATTTATCAAGCACGTCCTGATGTCGGTGCAATTGTCCATACTCATAGCATCTTTGCAAGTTCTTGCGCTGTTGCCCGTAAGGCTATTCCGCCTATTATTGAAGATCTCATTCAAGTTGCAGGCGGCAGCATAGACGTTGCGGATTATGCTTTACCAGGCACAGGCCGATTAGCCCAGAATGTCGTTAGCGGTCTTGGCAGCAAACGTGCTGTATTGCTTGCCAATCATGGTGTGGTATGCTGCGGTAATAACTTGGATGAAGCTATGCTGGGCTGTGAACTTGTTGAGAAGGCGGCAAAGATATATATTTTTGCTGCACAAATAGGTGGAGCAGTATCGTTAGGCAATGAAGATGTAAAGATTATGCACGACTTTTACTTAGAACATTACCGACGACGTCAGGAAGGATGTGAGGATTGATATGTCAAATATGCTACTTAAGAATGCCGAAATACTAACTCCAGATGGAATTATCCAGAAAGGTGATATTTTAATTGAGAACGATATAATCTCTAAAGTGGGAAGTATTGACGCTAACTTTACAGCGGACACAGTAATTGATTGCAATAATAAGCTTGCTATACCTGGTTTAATAAATACACATACACATGCGGCTATGACATTATTTCGTAGTTATGCCGATGATATGCTTCTGATGGATTGGCTACAGAACAAAATTTGGCCAGCTGAGGCCAAATTAAAATCTGAAGATATCTTTTGGGGAACGCAGCTTGCTATAGCCGAGATGCTTAAATCGGGGACAACTACCTTTGCAGATATGTATTTTTACATGCCGCAGGTGGCTCAGGCAGTAGCTGAAAGTGGCATTAGAGCTGTTTTGGCACGAGGAATGGCTGGAGTAGCGCCGACTGCCGATCAAGCGCTAGTTGAAAGCGAACAGTTTTATAATGAATACAATAATGCCGCTGATGGACGAATCACTGTAATGATTGGGCCTCATGCTCCATATACTTGTCCACCGGATTATCTTAAAAAAGTTGTTGCACTTGCGAGGCGACTAGGAGCGGAAATCCATATCCATTTATCCGAGACTAGTGATGAAGTCCAGAATTGCTATAAGCAACACAGAATGTCTCCCATAAAGTTAATGGATGAACTTGGAGTACTAGACTGCGGTACTCTTGCCGCTCATTGTGTACATGTATCAGAGGATGATATTGCTATTATGAAGTCTAAAGCAGTTCGTGTCGCGCATAATCCAGGTAGTAATATGAAGCTGGCAAGTGGAATCGCACCTGTACCTCAAATGCTAGAAGCAGGATTGTGCGTCAGCCTGGGTACAGATGGAGCAGCAAGTAATAATAATTTGGATATGTTTGAGGAATTGCGTCTTGCGGCAACTTTGCATAAGGCGAATACCCTGGATCCGCTCGTAATACCGGCTAGTCAGGCTGTAGAAATGGCAACAAGTCTAGGTGCAAAAGCGTTAGGACTAAGTGGTGTGACGGGAATGATTAAAGCAGGGTTAAAAGCAGATATTGTACTAATTGATATGGACGCGCTGCATTGGTATCCTAGGCATGATCGAGTATCACTTCTAGCTTACTCAGCAGGGCAGGGCGATGTTGATACAGTGATCGTTAACGGAAAAGTATTAGTACATAATCATCGGTTAACAACTATTGACGAAGAGCAGTTAAAATATGAAGTGCAGAGACGCGGAATGAGATTGGTATCCCAATAATAATAATAGATTAACATTGTAGAAAAAATGTTGGGTGCGACAAGGATTTGCCGATTATAAATAGAATAAAAAAATAAGGTCTATTTTTAGCAATTATAAAGCCATCGGGTGAATGGTTATATCGGTTTAACAAACTAATATAATGGGGAGGAAAAAGTATGCGTGCCTTAAACTTTTACACATCTAATTACCATAATCAATTAGTATGTCGCCGGAAAACGTGCACCATTCGCCGTGGAGATAAGACCGACAAATACCAAGAAGGCGACATAGTATGGGTAACAGTAGGAAAACGCTTCGCGCAGAAGAAGAAGATTTATACAGCTGTAATTGATAGAGTTCTAGTTAAACAGATTTCGCAACTTACCAAAGAGGACCTGCAGGGCGAAAACCCTGATATTGTATCAATTGATGACTTAATGGTCTTTATGAAATCTATCTATGATAAATCCTTTACAGCATCCGATACTGTAACAGTGGTATACTTTTCCGAAATTATAGAATAAAAATATTTATACACAATCGTAGAAGGAGTGTTGGTTATGTCAGAAAAGAAAATTCAAGTAGGTATCTCTGCACGTCATGTCCATGTAACACGTAAAGATCTTGATATTCTCTACGGTGAGGGATATCAGTTAACAGTGAAGAAAGACTTATCTCAGCCAGGACAGTTTGCATGTAACGAGACCGTCGATCTAGTAACAGCTAAAGGAACATTTAAAAATGTTCGCATTCTTGGACCTGAACGTAAAGCTACTCAGGTCGAGATTTCCCTTACTGATTCGATGAAACTTGGTGTTAATCCTCCGGTTCGCGACTCAGGAGATATTGCTGGATCTCCCGGTCTTGAACTCGTGGGACCTAAAGGTTCGGTAACTTTAACAGAAGGGGTCATTGTGGCATGTCGTCATATACATATGACACCTGCAGATGCAACTGAGTTTGGAGTTAAGGACAAAGAGATTGTTCAAGTTCGCTTCGAAGGGGAACGTGCACTCACTTTTGATAAAGTATTAATAAGGGTTCATGAGCAGTTTAAGCTTGAAATGCATGTTGATACTGACGAAGGAAATGCCGCCCTTCTTAAGACTGGAAGCACCGTTGAAATATTGAAGTAGTCAAAAAATACCCATGTATTTTCATGGGTATTTTTTTATATGTTTCTTCCATTTGATGGGAAGGAATTCTTTTGCCAAATGCGAAGTAATACAATAACATTAAAATTAATACTTAATATATTAGAGAGATTTGTGTCATTTTATATCTTAAAATGAGTGGAGGAGAAATCATGCCGAGACCAGTTTTTAATGAAGAGAGATGTAAGGGGTGTGAGCTTTGCACTAAAGCTTGCGCGAAGAAGATTATAGTCATGTCGAACAAGTTTAACAGTAAAGGTTACCGTCCGGCTATCTGCTCGGATGAATCGAAGTGTATAGGTTGTCTACTCTGCGCTAAGACATGTCCGGACTTGGTTATTGAAATCCATAAATAACAGATGAGGAGGAAATATCGTGGCAGAAAAGGTTTTAATGAAAGGCAATGAGGCTATTGGTGAAGCTGCTATAGTTGCTGGATGCCGTCATTATTTTGGCTATCCAATTACTCCACAAACCGAGCTAACAGAATATATGTCAAGGCGCATGCCTAAAGTTGATGGTGTATTTTTGCAAGCGGAGAGCGAAGTTGCAGCTATAAATATGGTTTACGGCGCTGCTGGAGCTGGCGCGCGAGTGATGACTTCTTCATCGAGCCCCGGAATAAGCCTAAAGCAGGAAGGTATTTCCTATATAGCAGGCGCAGAGCTTCCTTGCGTTATCGTAAATATGATGCGTGGAGGGCCTGGTCTAGGGAGTATTCAACCTGCTCAAGGAGATTATTTTCAAGCAACAAAGGGTGGAGGCCATGGTGATTTCCGTAATATTGTTTTAGCACCTAACTCAGTGCAGGAGCTCGTAGATATAACGATATTATCCTTTGACCTAGCCGAAAAGTATCGAAATCCTGTAATGGTATTAGGCGATGGAGCTTTAGGACAAATGATGGAACCTGCCGAATTCAATCCTAGCAATGCAGAGCCTTCTCAGAAGCCATGGGCTGCAACTGGATTAAGGGGCCGTACCAAGCCCAACATAATAAATTCTCTCTATTTACAGCCTGATATTCTCGAGAGACATAACATTCACTTGCAAGATAAGTATACTTTAATTAAAGAAAATGAAATACGATATGAGCAAATACGTACAGATGATGCCGAACTAGTATTAGTGGCCTATGGAATAACATCCCGAATTGCTCGTTCCGCTATGGAGAAGGCACGTTCTGAGGGCATGAAAGTTGGTCTATTTAGGCCTATATCATTATGGCCGTTTCCTGAGGCACAGTTATTTGAACTGACGAAAAAATCATCCGCATTTTTAACCTTAGAACTAAGCGCAGGCCAGATGGTAGAGGATGTACGTTTGGCTGTAAATGGAGCAAAACCTGTCTACTTCTATGGACGTACAGGTGGAATGATGCCTAGTCCTCAGGAAGTTTATGAGGTAATTGTAAAAACTATGAATGGCAAGGGAGGCAAATGAGATGACGGAGAAGTTATTTGCCAGGCCTAAATCTTTAGCTGATGTCTCAACACATTACTGCCCTGGCTGTCATCACGGTATAATACACCGTTTAGTCGCAGAAGTCCTAGATGAATTAGGAGTTCAAGATAAGGCGATTGGGGTAACGCCTGTCGGATGTTCGGTACTAGCTTACGATTACTTTAACATTGACATGGTTGAGGCTGCACATGGCAGAGCACCGGCTGTAGCAACAGGTGTTAAAAGAGTTCACCCAGACTCAGTAGTTTTTTCTTATCAAGGTGATGGTGATCTAGCGGCAATTGGTACAGCGGAAATTGTACATGTGGCTGTACGCGGTGAAAAAATTACTACGATTTTTGTAAATAACGCAATATACGGTATGACTGGAGGCCAAATGGCTCCAACTACGCTTGTTGATCAAATAACTACAACCTCGCCTTATGGAAGGCAAGCGGAATTTGCAGGAAATCCCATTCGAATGTCCGAAATGCTAGCAACGCTTGACGGTGCAAAATATATTGCACGGGTTGCCGTAAACAATCCGGCGAACATGGCTAAGGCTAAGCAGGCTATAAAAAACGCCTTTCAAATTCAATTGAGCGGAGCAGGATTTGCATTAGTTGAGGTTTTATCTACATGTCCTACTAACTGGGGGATGAGTCCGCTGGAAGCAGTCGAATGGATGGAAAAAAACATGATACCTTACTATCCACTAGGTGTAATTAAGGCATCTGAGGAGGTGGCAAAATGACCAATGAAATAATTATGTCAGGATTTGGCGGCCAAGGCATAATGTTAATGGGACAACTTATTACTTATGCGGGTATGCTCGAGAACAAAAATGTTTCATGGATACCTTCTTATGGTCCCGAAATGCGCGGCGGTACTGCTTATTGCTCAATAATTATTTCAGATGAACCAGTTGGGGCGCCAGTAGTGACAGAACCTACTATTGTCGTTGCAATGAATTTGCCTTCTTTAGATAAGTTTGAAGCTTCTTTACGTCCAGGTGGGACATTAATCATTAATAGTTCGTTAATTGAGCGTAGTTCCAATAGGTCAGATATCAAGGTGTATAAAGTACCGGCAAATGATATAGCAACTGAGCTTGGCAACAATAAAGTAACAAATATGGTAGTACTAGGCGCAATTATAAGGGCTACAAACACCGTAGATGCTAATTCGGTGCTTAAGGCTTTTTCAAAGATGTTTGCAAAGAAACCATCACTTCTAGCAATTAATGAAAAGGCTCTAAAACGAGGAGCCGAATATATAGCAGAGCTTTCTTGATATTATTAATTAATAAAAACAATGTACCTTGATCATATTTAGGGTACATTGTTTTTTGTTAAGGGAATTGATGGCAGGAATATTATTTTTATTAGCGAAATATTAATGAACTGCAGTTTTAGGGTGGGTTGATTTGAGTGAGTGAAGAAGAACTATTATACACTTCTATGATAAACGTTGCTACCAGTTCTATTCCTGTAGCCTTCTTGGCTATAAATTCGGAAAATGAAATTACACATTTATATTTGTCGAAGCCCTTTAAGCCTATTCTAGTACGCTGCATCGGGCAGAGCTTCAAGCGATGTTTAAATCTGGTATTTGGTTTAGAAACAGCAGGGATGATCTATGAGGGATACCATGAATGTTTTATAAAGCGGGCTCCTATTGATCTAGTAAGAATTAAGCATACTACAAGCCGGGGACTATTCGAATATTTAGATTGGAAATTTGTACCTGTTGATAATACAAATAGCGTTATTATTTTCGTTCATAATATCACCGAAAGTGTATTGATCGAAGAAGAATTTACGTCTATGTCTGAACAATATGAATCAGTAAATCGCGAGTTATGTATAGCTGTGTCGAATTTGGATTTTCATTTGATGGATATCGAACAAGCTCATAAAAAGGTTGCTGCACTCTACAGGATAACTTCGATCGTTCAAAGGACTGTTAACGAACAAGAAGTATTAGAAGAGATATTGGATGGCATAACACGTGAACTTGGATTTTCCAATGTATCAATAATGCTTATAGATGAAGTAGAACAGGAATTGAAGCTTACTGCTTTTCGGGGCAATTTAGATACAGGCGTGAGGATACCGCTAGGTAAGGGCATAACAGGATACGCAGCGCAATACAGAGAAGTTATTTATGTAGAAGATGTATCTAGCGACCCTAGATTTATTGACGGCGGTAACGGCTGCATTAGTGAGGTTGCGGTGCCATTGATTGTAGATGATAGAGCAGTTGGCGTTCTTAATATTGATATTAATGATGGGCGAACGCTGCAACCTTACGATCTTGATTTGCTGAGATCGTTAGCTAGTCAGGTCGCTATGACAATCGCTCATGCAAACCATGTCGCTAAGATAGAATTGCAAGCAATTACAGATGGATTAACTGGACTATATAATTATAGGTATTTTCGAACGTTATTAGATCAAGAGTTTAGGAGATCTTCGCGTTATAAGCGACCATTAGCACTAATTATGATCGATATCGACTATTTTAAGCATTATAATGATAATAATGGACATCGGCAGGGTGATGAGGCTCTTTCTAAAGTTGCTAATTTAATAAAGCAATGCTGTCGTGATGTTGATTTTGCTATACGGTACGGAGGCGAAGAGTTTGCAGTTCTCCTGCCAGAAACTGATATTAAGGATGCATGTATAATTGCAGAAAGATTAAGAAGTATGATTGCAGGCCACGATTTCCCAAATGGCGAATCTCAACCTAACGGAAAGCTTACAATAAGTATAGGTGTTTCTGGTTTTTCGCATGATGCTGGTAGTATCTTTGAGCTAATAGATCATGCGGATACAGCAATGTATCAGGCCAAGCAATGCCGTAACTCAGTTTGTTTATTTAACAATGATTAAATTTGCGTCATACTTGGAAGATGAGCATAATAGTTACTTAAGGTGGTTGGGAGTTTATTAACTTTTCAACCACCTTTAAAGTTTGCACAGTATGCTCTTAGTATTTCATAACATATTACATGAAGTACTAAGAGGTGATGATATGCGAGTTAACTTAAATGCAAAAAAGCCGATACAAAAGTTAAAGATAGGTCTAGCTCTAAGTGGCGGCGGTATGAGAGGAACAGCACATATTGGGGTCTTGAAGGCCTTGGCTGAAAACAATATACCTATTGACCTAATCGCTGGAACAAGCGCAGGAGCAATTGTAGCGGCAATGTATGCTTGCGGCCAAAGTCCTAAACAGATGGAAAAAATAATTACCCAGATTGATGTACCAAAATTGATTGATTTAAAGGTTACTGTATCTGACCTATTTAAGCATGGTATTAAGTGGATGACAAGCGGAATGTTTCGATTTTGGTCTGTTTTGCCGACAGGCTTAATCAAGGGTGACAAGATAGAGCAATGCCTAGCAGGTTTTTGGAAGGGGCGGACGGTACGGGATACTGTAATTCCAATTGCTATAACAGCAGTTGATATAAATTCAGCAGACACAGTGTTTTTCACAACCCCTATACCTGGCAGTCGTGCTATTTTAAATGCTCGTTATTATCATAATACACCGCTTACCGAGGCAGTGAGAGCAAGCATTTCAATTCCTGGAATCTTTTTTCCAAAGAAGTACAGAGGAATGACTTTGGTGGATGGAGCAGTAAAAAATAATCTTCCAACAGACATCTTAAAGCATATGGGAGCGGATATCGTTATAGCCGTAGACTTAGGATATGCTGGGCAGCCCAATTATAGTATTAAGTCAGTTGGCCAAATCCTCATACAATGTATTGAAATTATGGGGAGAGAGGTGACTCTTTTAAAGGCTGAACAGTATGCAGATGTCATTATAAGACCGTCGACTGCGGATATTGATTCTCAAGATCTTAAAAAAGCATCCTTGTTTATAAAGCGTGGAGAACAGGCGGTCAAAGAAAAGCTTGGAGAAATAATAGGTGTTTTAAAAAATGAAAAGCCAAGATAGTCTTGGCTTTTCATCATGATTATAAGCTGTTTTTATATTTTTTATATTATTGTAAGCCTGTGTTAGTTGAAGAACCTTCATAGCGGCGAGTAGAAGAGCTCATTGCACTATTTCGACGATTTCCAAGGCGGTTGCCAAAGTTTTTTGCTCCGCTTGTTACTGCGTAGCTGCTGTTCGCTTGATATGAGTATAGGGCTGATTGCTGTTGTCCAACAGGCTTTTCTATTTGTTTAGCGTTATACCAGCCACGGTCATGCATAGAGTTATATAGAAGACGGGCATTCTCATGTTCATCATGCTGCATTTCGTCAAAGGAATCAATAACATCACTATTTGTAGCTTCCATAAGAGCAGTATTATACATTTGAGACATGTATTTTTCAGTCATCAGCAAGTCAAGCAACATATCTCGATCTGATAGCTGGTTTTTGCTTGCACCCATATATCTTTTTGAATAAACCACAGAATTCACCACTTTTCAATTATTGTTATATTTAGTGTTGATGGCGCATAAGCTGTTTAAGTTCATTAGCATGTTGGCGTTTATTCTTAGAGATGTTAAATAGGATATCTTTTAATTCATCATCTTGGCACTGATCGGCATAAACGCTGTACTTAGTAAGACAAAGATTCTCCATTTCTAGGGCATCCTGAAGATAAGAAATTTCTTTATTAGTTAGGTCGCCATAAACCATTAAATCACCTCCCGAAATCTATACATCTAGTAATATGGTTTATCATGGCACATAGTATGCATAAATAGCCTATTTAAAACCTTTTACTTGGCATAAATATAATATAGAATAAAGGTAAGTGATAAGAACGCTAAACTGGTAAATAAATCAATTTTAATAACTTCCGATAATTTATAGTTATCGGAAGTTGAGACAGTTTTTGGTTAAATATTGATATTAAATTAAAATAGTTTTTATGTGAGGTTTCCTATGGTTATTGATAACAGAGATTTTGTACTTAGAAAAAATGAATTCATCGAAGGCAATGAAAAGCTCAGTGAAAAAAGCAAAAAACGCATGCGGAAATCCAAAGCTGATAATACACTACGTGCTTATGAAGCTGATTGGCATGACTTTTACGATTGGTGTTCACATCGGCATATGCAGTCATTACCAGCTGAGCCGGAAACAATTGTAAATTATATTAATGATTTGGCTGATAACGCCAAGGCAAATACCGTTTCCAGACGAATAAGTGCTATTTCCGAAAACCATAAGGCTGCCGGTTATCAGGATGATAATCCTTGCCGCGACGGCTTGGTTAGGAATTCATTAGATGCTATAAAGCGCGAAAAAGGTACTATCCAAAAAGGTAAGGCCCCCCTCCTATTTGAAGATTTACAGGATATATCGTCATGCTTTGATCTTTCCGAGATGGCAGGTATTCGTGATAAGGCTCTTATGCTGATTGGTTTTATGGGAGCTTTTCGACGTTCGGAGCTAGTAAGGATCGACGTTGAAGACATATCTTTTGCTCGTGAAGGTGTAATCATACTTGTTCATCAGTCGAAAGGAGACCAAGAAGGTCAAGGTGAATATGTAGCTATACCATACAACTCAGATCCCGATGTATGTGCCGTCATTGCTTTGAAACACTGGATTAATGCAGCAGAGCTAAATTCAGGTCCCCTCTTCCGTCCCCTGAACAAATATAAACAAATACGAAATAGACGCCTTACTGATAAATCAGTAGCTTTAATTGTTAAGAAATATGCTTCACTTGCAGGCTTCAATGCTAATGAATTTGCGGGTCATAGCCTCCGACGCGGATTTGCTACAAGTGCTGCTCAATATGATGTCGATGAACGTACTATTATGCAACAAACCCGTCATAAATCAGAAAAGATGGTTCGTCGATATATTGAACAAGGTAACTTATTTAAGAATAATGCACTCAATAAAATGTTTTAGATCAAAAAAGACCACCATTGCGGTGGTCTTTTCGGTCTTATTATGCAGTAATATATAATAAAAGAAAGTTTACATAATAAATATTATAGGACGTTAACTTCTACCCAAGCTAAAGGGGGCGAAACCTACATCGCCCCAGATAATATTGTAGATGGATCGCAACACTGAATCAATACGGCGTTTCTGAATAACTTTAACTTCGGCAATCGAGTTAAAAAAAAGCTTGCTTTGTTGATATGCGCTATTTAATGCGGTTTGACGGTAGTACTGACTAGATTTGTCAAGCAAACTAGATAATATCCATAGTTGAACTAAGCATGAACTAGGCGAAGATGTATTATTTTTAATAGTTGCAGCCTCTTTCCAGACATTATCATTACCCAAAATTTTCTCGCTAATTTCGATAGGATTATAAGCAAAAGTATCGTTACTAGCTTGTGATAATACTTGCAAAATTGATATTTGGCCTTTAATTAATAGCTCTACTAACGGTCTCAGTTCAGGTACTTGAGAATTATTTAATTGGACCTCAAGTTCCTCTTTGATGGCAGTTTCCATGGACAAAGCAATTTGAAAGGGTGTCGGCATACAGTTATTCCTTTCCACCATTGATGCGGTTCATGCGGTAATCTAAAAGCTTTAATTCGATTTGTGAGTCTTGGTGATTATTTATTATCTGACTGTAATGCACCGCCTAAACCTAAACAATCCTTGCGCATTTCTCGTATAATAATTGTAATTGCGCTTGGCGAACAGTTAATGCTTTCGGCAACAGATGTAGTTACTCGTCTAACAAGTTCTCTTTTTTGGTCAATTGTGCGTCCTTCCAGGATATCAATCTGTACAATTGGCATTATATTTCCTCCTAATCAATATTTATTTTGTATGCATTTTACTCTGTGCGTTTCTTAGACTTATTTCTTCGTTTTTTCCACCATAGAAATAGATACACAACTAAGACTAGGATAATTATCAAAACAAGTCTTGTCATATTTTCACTGGCAAAAACAAGATCGTGGCCGAGCATTACCTTTATTATCACTGGCGGAAGCTTGCCGACCAATGTAGCCAAGAAGAAGTCTCTAAATGACATCCGGCTTATTGCAGCAATTGCAGTAATGATGCCTGACGGAGCAAGCGGTAATAGGCGAGCAATTAACAATACCTTAAAGCCATTTGCAGCACTGTAGTCATCCACTTGCTTTAGATATGGACTATTTTTAATCCAGCCTTTAACGGCAGATCGGAAAAGGTACCTGGCAAATACATACATAATTAATGCGCCAACAACTTCTCCTACCCAAGAAATAATGGTACCCCAAAATAAGCCATATATTATACCTGCCGCACCCGATAGGATCATAAATGGAAATACAATTGTAAAAGTCATAATAATAAATAAGGCTATTATAGCGACGATAGTCCACGATCCAAAGGAACGCAAATATTCAGCAAGTGCGAATATATCTCCATGTTTAATGATAGAGTACACATGATTGAAAAAATCAGGCTGCCACAGATAGAGCAACCAAGAGAAAGTGATGATAGCAATCCAGGCAAATAACTTTTTCATAATCAACCTCGAATCAAATAAAACTTAAAATAATATATTTCACTTAAATCTAAATGGTACTATGATTATAATAAATTAGCACTGCAATTGCAGTGCTAATTTATTATTGCCACTCATTGAGTTCCCTTCGAAAAATTTCGCAAGAGCCACCAAGCCAGTTGATACAATCAGAACATTTTCTAGTGAACTCCTCGGGAGAAACATTTAATAACGAATAGCCATATCCCATAGCGTTAATAATATGTTCAAATTCTTGGCATTCTTCAGCTATACTGCGTAGCTGTTTATCGGTATGAATTTTTTTCAAATGTAAGCACCCCCACTACTCTTTGATAGTAGTGTGCGCTCATATTATCTAAAATAATTAGAAAAGTATTTATTAAAGCCAGGTATAATTTGTATAGATAATGAGCAAATTATTAATGTAAATTTTCTCCTCTCCCATAATTGGCGGTGTAAACCGCCTCTTTTTTTTAGCTGCAAAATACCATCATATAAGAATCGCCAAACCATTTTAATAAGGACGGACGTATAAGGTCAAGTCGGTTTGAGTCAGATACCGTCCATTGGGCAGCCTTTCGTGCTTCTAACAGTATATTAGTATCTTTAAGTATATCTGCAACCTTAAGATCGGGGAGACCATGTTGCTTAGTGCCAAAAAACTGGCCTGGACCACGTAATAGCAAGTCTTCTTCGGATAATATAAAACCATCATTTGTCTTTGTAAGAATATTTAGACGTTTCTTAGTATCATCATTTTGAGTGTCAGAAACTAATATGCAGTAAGATTGGTGCTCCCCACGCCCAATGCGGCCACGCAACTGATGTAGTTGTGCCAAGCCAAATCTTTCTGCGCCTTCAATAATCATAATGCTTGCGTTAGGTACATTAACGCCTACCTCAATAACAGTGGTTGCAATTAAGACTTTAATTTCACCTGAGCAAAAGGCGGACATTACCAAATCTTTATCTTTACTATTAAGTCTGCCATGCAATAGCCCGCAGGGGACATTTCTCAGAAACCCTAGAATGAGTTCTTCATATAATGTAGTTGCGGCTTGGGATTCTACTTTGCAGGACTCTTCAACTAGTGGGCACACTATATATGCTTGGCGCCCTTTGGCGACTTCCTTGATTAGAAAGTCATATACACGTTGACGCTGAGCGCTACCTCGTACATAAGTTTTAATTGGCTTACGGCCTGGTGGGAGTTGGTGAATGTTTGAAACATCTAAATCACCATAAACAGTAAGAGCCATGGTTCTTGGAATAGGCGTGGCCGTCATAACAAGTACGTCTGGAGTTGTCCCTTTTTGCTGAAGCTGGGCGCGCTGCATGACGCCGAAGCGGTGTTGCTCATCTGTAATCACAAGTCCCAAATTATGAAATTTAACATCATCTTGTATTAATGCGTGAGTACCTATAACAATGGATGTTTGTCCGTTTTCGATTTTAAGAAGCGTCTCTTGGCGAGCGCGTTTTGTAATACTTCCCGTCAAAAGCCCAACGTTAATGCCCAGCGGTGCAAATAGCTTAGTCAGAGTATTGTAATGTTGTTCTGCAAGTATTTCGGTAGGAGCCATCATAGCGCCCTGAAAGCCATTCTCTACCGTTTTTACCAAGGCCATTGCGGCAATTATGGTTTTACCTGAGCCAACATCACCTTGCAGCAAGCGCTGCATAGGCAGGGTATCCTCCATATCGGACTTAATTTCGCGTAAAGCCTGTTGTTGATCAGTAGTAAGAGTAAAAGGTAAGTTTTGGCTAAAATATTTTGTTAAATCTCCATCTTTAATATGCTTTACACCAAGACAGTGCTGCTTGTTTTTATGCTTTATAAAATGCAAGCCACATTGCATCAAGTACAGTTCTTCGAAAGCAAGGCGACGTCTTGCCGCCAACAGCATGTTATTATCTTTGGGGAAGTGAATGTTTAATACAGCGCTTTCACGATCTATTAGGCTGTAGTATTTAATTATTTCGGGTGGTAAAGTCTCTCTTAATGTACATTCAAGATTATTTAAAACTTGCCAAATAAGATTGCGAAACAACTTCTGATTTAGACTTTCGCTGGCTGGATATATAGGAATGATACGCCCAGTATGCACTAAATCACTTGTATCTAATGCTTCAACTTCTGGGTTAGATATTTCCAATTGGTAAATCGTTTTCTTTACCTTTCCAGAAACAATTAAATTCGTTCCAATTTTAAGTGCTCTTTTCTTATAAGGTTGATTAAACCAGATTAGACTAGCCAACCCTGTTGAATCTTGGACAGTAGCCTTAGTTATGACTAGACCTGGACGTGGTTTACTATCAGTTATATTAAGAACTTTAGCTTTAAAGGTTTCTAGTTGTCCATCAATTAGACTGCAAATCTCTTTTAATTGGCTTCGATCTTCATATCGGCGTGGATAATATTCAATCAAATCAGAAATAGTAATGATGCCGACTTTATTGAGCAAAGCGGCTTTTGCTGGTCCTACGCCTTTAACATATTGTATATTCCTCATTAGGCAATCCTGCAAATTAAATCACCCCGTAAAAATAGGCAAAGCTGTTCTTTGCCTATTTTTCGCAATGCAATGCGTTAAGTTCTTTTATCAGAGCCTCGACATCTATACCGTGTATCTTAGCGCCATTATCAATAGTTTCGCTAGTTGAACCCATACAGCCAATACAGGCCATGCCATGTTTAAGAAAGATATTACGAGCTTCCGGATGTGACCGTAAAGCTTCAATTATAGGGGTGTTTTTATCAATCATAGTTATACCTCCCTATGCTTCCTTTATTAAGAGATTCAATAAGTAGTCGAAAAAATCCTTCCAGGGTGTTTATATAATGTTTATGTGTTTGGCTTGCGTAATATTAGTCGTTTGTGCTAAAATAGTAATGTTATTGTATTTAGGGATATTGTCCTTCGCTAAAGGAGGTGGAATAGATGGCAAATTTGTGTGATATCTGTGCTAAAGGTGAAACTAGCGGCTTTAATGTCAGCCACTCCCACTTGAAAACAAAACGTACTTGGAAACCGAACATCCAGCGCGTTAAAGCAATGGTAAACGGCGAGATCAAAAAAGTTAATGTTTGTACTCGCTGCTTACGTTCTGGTAAAGTTCAGCGCGCGGTATAGTGAATCTTTTTATGGTTAAGAAAAGGACTTGGTAACCCCAAGTCCTTTTCTCTATTTAAAATGCCTGCAAATAAGACTTCCGCTACTTTTAAAGTTCGGAAGCCTTATTTTTTAACTTACTTTTCAGTTATAGCCTTACGGAGCATTTCCAAATCTGTTTTGCTGAAATTATATTTTTCTGCACAGAAATGACAGCATACCTCTGCTTTACCTTCTTGTATCATTTCAGAAAGTTCATCAGCTCCAAGGCTTATGAGCACGTTGCTAACACGCTCATGAGAGCAGGGGCAATGAAAACTAAGTGGCATAGATTCATAGAAAGTTATAGGCAACCCATTAAATAAGGTCTCAATTATACCTCTTGAACCTTTGCCCTCGCTGACTAATTGGGATACTGGCGGTAACATACTTAGGTTTTTTTCGATTATTTCTAGTACATTATCTTCAGCGTCTGGAAGCGCTTGAATCATAAATCCCCCTGCGGCTTGTACACTCAAATCAGGCTGTACTAAGACACCAAGTCCGACACTAGAAGGAGTTTGTTCTGAAACAAGCAAATAATTGGTTACATCTTCTGCTATTTCGCCGCTAATTAACGGGGCGCTTCCGGTAAACGGCTGTTTGAGCCCGGTAAATCTTGTAACATAAATATGCCCATTACCAACCGCTTTCCCTACATCAAGCTTTATGCCTTTGAGAGGGAGATCAACGGCTGGATTTTTTACATAGCCGCGCACTTGACCTATTGAATCTGCATCTGCTATAGTCTCGCCTAGTGGACCATCGCCGACAATCCGGATAGTCAAACTTTCATTAGTTTTTAGATTTGCAGCTAATAGTAACGCCGCAGTCATAGTCCGGCCAAGCGCAGCTGCTGCCACAGGGTAGCAATCATGCCGTTTTCTTGCTTCTTCCACCAAATCTGTAGTTACTGCAGCAAAAGCTCGAACACCTGGAACAGTAGCACGAATTAGGGTGTCTGGCAAGTTTATCACTCCTTATGGCGTTTTGTGATCGTTATAGTAATGTTATTTCCCTGGAAATAATTTACAAAACTAGATGTTTTTAAGTAAATTTACCATTTCAATAGCAGACATAGCTGAATCAAACCCTTTATTTCCGGCTTTAGTGCCTGCACGTTCAATAGCTTGCTCAATAGTCTCGGTAGTTAAAACACCAAATATTGTTGGAATACCGCTCTCTAGTCCTACATGAGCTACACCTTTGGAAACCTCTGAGCAAACATAGTCATAGTGGGATGTACTTCCGCGGATTACGGTTCCAAGACAAATAACGGCATCATATTTTTTCCCAAAAGCCATCCTTTGAGCAACAAGCGGTATTTCAAATGCGCCTGGAACCCATGCAATACTGATATCCTCTTCTTTAGCGCCATGACGCTTCAATGCATCCAAGGTTCCGCCCAATAGCTTACTTGTTATAAATTCATTAAATCTTGCTACTACTATTCCAAATTTTAAACCTTCTGCTGATAATTGACCTTCTAAAGTTGTTATCATGTGTTACGCCTCCTCATATTGTTGCTTTAGCATATGTCCAAGTTTTGCTTTTTTGGCAGATAAATAACGCTTGTTAAAGCGATTAGCTTTCATTTCCAATGGTACCCGTTCGGTAATAGTTAAGCCATATCCTTCAAGCCCGGCACGTTTCTTTGGATTATTTGTGAGTAATCGAATGCTGCTTAGGCCTAAATCAGAGAGAATTTGTGCTCCAATACCATAATCTCTTAAGTCAGGTGCAAAGCCGAGCAGTTCATTAGCCTCTACAGTATCCTTTCCCTGGTCCTGAAGGGCATATGCGCGAATTTTATTAGCTAAGCCAATGCCGCGACCTTCTTGGCGCATGTAAAGTAATACGCCTGCGCCTTCAGCTTCAATACGTTTTAAAGCCGTGCCTAACTGTTCGCCGCAGTCGCAGCGCATCGATCCCAGAACATCACCGGTGAGGCATTCTGAGTGAACACGAACCAACACGTTTTCTTTGTCTTTAATATCTCCCTTGACTAACGCAATATGGCACTGGTTGTCAAGCTTACTTTCATAAGCAATGAGCTTAAAATCACCATACTTGGTAGGAAGCTTTGTTTCTGCGGCCCGAGTAACGAAGTTTTCATGTAATTTTCGATATTTAATCAAATCAGCAATAGATATAATTTTTAGGTCGTGTTTAGCTACAAATTCCTGTAATTGAGGTACTCTGGCCATTGTGCCATCATCATTCATTATTTCGCAAATAACACCTGCCGGGTATAGTCCCGCCAATTTGGCCATATCTACGGCTGCCTCAGTATGACCGGTACGGCGTAAAACCCCGCCTTCGACGTATCGCAATGGGAAAATATGCCCTGGGCGTCTCAGATCTTCAGGTTTAGTATCTGGATTAAGAACGACTTGTACAGTTTCTGCCCGTTCATGTGCAGAAATACCGGTTGTTACACTTTGGGCATCAATAGATACAGTAAACGCTGTACAGTGATTATCCGTATTATTAAGCACCATAGCTCCTATGCCTAAATCATCAAGGCGGGAACCTATTACTGGCATGCAGATTAGACCGCGGCCGTAGGTAGCCATAAAATTGATGGCATCGGGAGTAACCTTTTCAGCTGCCATCAAAAGGTCACCTTCATTTTCTCTGTCTTCATCATCAACCACTACTACCATTTTACCGTTCTTTATATCCTCAATGGCTTCTTCAATACTATTAAATTTCATTTTAGACCTCCTTGAATTTTATAGATCAAAGCCGTTACTGCGGAGAAAATCTATTGAAATATGAGAATCTCGGCTTTTTTTTGGTGTATTAAGGCCGAGTAATTTCTCCACATACTTACCTATAACATCTGTTTCGAGATTTACATGTGATCCTACAGTCTTTATGCCAAGTGTAGTTAATGACGCAGTATGCGGGATTAGCGAGACAGTGAACCAGTTGTCACCGTAAGCAACTACCGTTAGGCTAATTCCGTCTATTGCGACTGATCCTTTTTCGATTATGTAACGCATTACTGCAGGCTCGGCTTCAATACGAATGACAACGGCATTATCGTCTTTTTGCATGTCTTTGATAATACCCATTCCGTCAATATGACCGCTAACTATATGTCCGCCAAAGCGATCTCCCACCCTCAGTGTTCGCTCTAGGTTAACAGTATCACCAAGCTTAAGTTTGGACAATATCGTTCTATCAACTGTTTCCGGCATAACATCTGCCGTAAACCAGCTACTAGAATAGTCTACTACTGTAAGGCAAGTGCCATTTACGGCAATGCTATCTCCTAACTTAACATCAGAGACAACTTTGTTCGCTGTAACCGTTAAGCGAACGGACTTAGGGCCACGGGCAATCGCTTTTACTTTACCTAATTCTTCCACAAGACCAGTAAACATCGCGACCCTCCCGATTGCGTAAGTACGCGCTTATTAGTATATCTTCCCCAACAAATTCAGTCTTTATATCTTCAATAAATTGGGCATCAGCCAAATCAGCAATTCCTTGGCCGCCAACAGCTCCAGGAGCGCAAGTGCCGCCGATGATTTTAGGAGCAATAAACCAGTGAACTTTATCTATGAGTTTTGCATTTAAGACAGATGCGTTTATACTGGCCCCGCCTTCGATTAAAACACTGGTTATATTTTGGCTTCCTAGAGTTTTAAATAATTCTCGCATGTTAAGGCCATATTCGTCGCGAGGAATGGTTAATATCTCCACTCCGCATGACTTCAAAGCGTTAACTTGATCAGTTGGCGCATCCGGGGCCACAGCAATAATTGTTCGTGCTTGCCTATCAGTAACCACGTTAGACGTGATTGGGGTGCGGGCCATGCTGTCAACAATAATCCGAATAGGATTTTTACCGCCATTAGGCAAACGTGTAGTTAGTTGGGGATTATCTGCCAAGACAGTTCCTATCCCTACTAATATGGCGTCATACATGTTGCGAAGTTTATGTCCCCGTTTACGGGCTTGACTGCCTGTAATCCATTTTGAGTTACCAGCAGAAGTAGCAATCTTCCCATCGAGTGTAACGGCGGCTTTTAAGACGCCAAAAGGCATTTTCGTTGATATCCACTTGATAAACACTTCATTAAGCCGAGCCGCTTCATTAGCCAGCAAACCTTCATCGACCGTGATTCCTGCTTGACGCATACGTGCTATACCACATCCAGCAACGCATGGATTAGGATCTGTCATGGCCACTACAACCCTGCTTAGCCCAGCGAGTATTATGGCATCTGAGCATGGCCCGGTTCGACCGTGATGGCAGCATGGCTCGAGAGTGACATACATTGTAGCACCTTTTGCTAACTCACCGGCCTGATTTAGGGCATGAATTTCAGCGTGTGGTGTTCCCGCTCGTTTATGCCATCCGCAGCCTACTACTTCGCCATCTTTTACTATAACTGCGCCAACCATAGGATTAGGACTAGTTCGGCCTATTGAGTTTTGCGCAAGCAATAACGCTTGCCGCATATAATACTCATCCATATGTACCTCCCCAAAATAAAAAGGCTGTTTTAAGCAAAGCTAAAACAGCCCAGAGATGGCAGGTTGGAATATAGGGAACACAAATTGTACCCCAAACCAGCCTTTTCCCATCCAGACTTTACTGTCGGCTCCGGAATTAAACCGGATCAGCTAAAAAGCTTGCGGGCTATACCGCCGGTCAGGAATTAAAAGATTTCTCTTTTTCACCTTGCCTCAAAGGCTGCCAATTTGAAATTGCATAACATAATATTACCATTAGTTACAAAAATAATCAAGCCCCGCGAATTTGGCTTATAGCGCCTTTAATATCAGCTGCCCCATATATTGCTGAACCGGCTACTAGTATGTTTGCTCCAGCCGCTATGACTTGAGCAGCTGTCGTCTTATTGATGCCTCCGTCTACTTGTATATCAACGGAAAGGCTGTGCTTTTTTATCATGTCACTTAGACGTGTAATCTTATCTAAAACTGATGGAATAAATGCCTGGCCTCCAAAACCCGGATTAACGCTCATTAAAAGTACCATATCGATGTCATTTAGTACTTCTTCAATATAGCATAAGGGTGTTGCAGGGTTAAGCGATACGCCTGCTTTTATACTTAAACTTTTTATAGTTTGTAATAAACGGTGAAGATGAGGTGCTGTCTCAACATGTACGGTGAGAATATCTGCTCCAGCTTTTGCAAAGGGCTCTATTAAATCCTGGGGATTGTTAACCATTAAGTGAACATCAAAGGGGAGCTTAGTAACTTTTCGAATAGCAGAAACTACTGGTGGGCCAAAAGTAAGGTTAGGCACAAAGTGTCCATCCATTATATCAATATGAAGCATATCTGCTCCAGCCTTTTCTACTTTAATTATTTCATCAGCCAACTTAGAGAAATCTGCTGACAAAATTGAAGGCGCAATTTTAATCATACTAAAATCCTTTCTTATATTGCTGAATTTCTTGCAGTATTTCTTGATAGGACGTATAGCGCTGTTCATTTATACTACCGTCAGAAACTGCCTGCTTTACAGCACACTGTGGTTCTTTATTATGCAGACAGGATGAGAATTTACATTGTGGCGCTAGCTCTTCTATTTCTCGAAAATAATACATTAACTCGGTTGGAGGGATATCAGTAAAGTCTGTAAAACTAAAACCAGGTGTATCGACTACAAATCCGCCTCCTGAAATAGGCAGCAATTCAGCAAACCTTGTTGTATGTTTGCCACGACCGATTTTCTCGCTTACTTTTCCAGTATTGAGTTCAAGGCCTGGCTCTAAAGTATTAAGAATAGTAGACTTTCCGACCCCGGATGGGCCGGCAAAAACAGAGATGCGTCCATACAACTCGTTTTTAAGTTTGTCTATCCCAGTCGAGCTTTTTGCTGAAATAGAGATAACACGATATCCAATTTGACGATAAAGCTCAATAATCGGTGTTATTTCATCAATATTTGCTAGGTCAATTTTATTTATGCACAAAACGATATCAAGCGATGAGGATTCAGCTATGACAAGAAAACGGTCTATTAAAACAGGATTAATATCAGGGTTTGATGCAGCAAAGGTAAGTATCACTTGATCTACATTGGCAACCATAGGGCGCTTGAGCATACTGCGCCTAGGCACAATATGCTCAATAATTCCATTTTGTTGACCGGTTGATTCATATTCAACTTCATCACCGACAAAAAGAGTAAACCTTTCTTTCTTAAACCTTCCCCGTAGTGTACACATAGTGACTTTATTGTCAGTTTGGACATAGTAAAAGCTATTGTACGCTTTAGTTATTACTCCGCGAAGCATAGAATGCCCCCTGCTATAGTGTTTGCTCTTGCAGCAGTACACCATTAATATAAACTTGAACTCTAACTTGGCCTACGCCTTCGACGGGACGCTCAATTTTATCTCCAGGCTTATGAACACTTTCATAAATGATACGGCGGCCAGCGGAGTCGGTAACAACTATTTGAACTGCCTGACGGGACGCCCCTTCAGGGACATTTACCTGTACTACCGCGCGTTTGACTGCTGAAGAAGAAGCTTTAGCAATTGTCAAATCAACAACTGCCCCTTCGGTAATCTCGGCTCCAGGAGCAGGACTCTGACCTGTTATTATACCAGGAGGGTATTTATCACTAGGCTCTTCAGTTGTTTTGCCAAGCTTTAATTTCATGCTATCTAGTTGAGAGCTTACAGTGTTTAATGGTGTTCCTCGCAAATCCGGCATGGCTATTTTCTTCGGGCCAGCCCCTTTGCTTATTACAAGATCTATAGGAGTATTCTTATTTACCTGAGCAGGAGTCCTAGGATTTTGACTAATTACTGTATCAGGAGCAGCATCTGAACTAAACTGCTCATCAACTCGTCCAAGCGCTAAACCAGCATTTTTCAATTGCAATTCAGCATCCCGACGACTTAAGCCTCTTAAATCAGGAACGACAGTAATTTCCCCGCCTTTACTAACAACAAGGGTAATTGTTCGCTGTTCTTTTACTACCGAACCAGGTTCAGGATATTGAGAAATAACATAGCCGCTTGGTACTTTATCATTAAATGTTTCTGATATACTTACTCTAAGATTTTGGGCTACTATGATGCTTCGTGCTGTCTCCTGGGGCTTTCCTACAACATTAGGTACGTTTATCTCGCTAGCACTCCAGAATTTCCCGAAGGCTAGAAAAGCACCTGTTAAGAATCCAAGTAAAAGGAGTAATAAGAGCCACCAAACCCAACGCTTAGGCTTTCGTTTGTCTTCATCTGACTTGCGTGCAGGATTATTATTGGCTTCGTTTGATTCGGCAATAGATCCATTCATTCGAGGCAGCATTTGTGTCGGGAAGTCGTCTCGCGAAATTCGCCTAGTATGGTCATCTCTAAGGTAGTTTTGTACCATTTTTAGGTCCGCACTCATATCACCAATATTTTGGTAGCGTACAGTAAGTTCTTTAGCCATAGCTTTTAGCACGATAGCTTCTGCTAGTGGCGGCAGAGAGGGGTTGATTTCCCTTATCGGACGCGGGTCTTCCTGTAAGTGCTTTAAGGCAACACTAATCGGGGTTTCGCCGGTAAATGGCAATAGCCCTGTTACCATCTCGTACAGTACAACACCCAATGAGTAAATGTCTGATTGAGCACTAATCGCACCACCACGTGCTTGCTCAGGAGAAAAATAGTGCACTGATCCTAAAACAGTACCTGTATGGGTCATTGTAGCCGAGGTTACTGCGCGAGCGATACCGAAATCCGTTACCTTTACGCGACCTGATCGGGTGATTAAAATATTGTGTGGTTTTATGTCGCAATGGACCAAGTTGTTCTGATGAGCATGTTCTAGAGCTTCAGCTATTTCTAGTGCTATGCGGGCTGCTGTCTCAACTGGTAAAGACTGCTCGCGCTGTATTCTTTCCTTCAGTGTTTCACCGGAGATATACTCCATTACGATATAGTCTGTTCCATCATCACGCCCAACATCGTATATATTTACAATGTTAGGATGCGATAGCCGAGCTGCCGCTTGTGCTTCACGGCGAAAGCGCGACACAAATTCTTCATCGTTGGTAAATTGGGAACGCAATACTTTAACAGCTACCGAGCGATCAAGTAATTTATCATGAGCCCGATAAACATCAGCCATTCCGCCCCCGCCGATATGTTCCAATATAGTATATCGATTATCAAGAGTACGATTAATCATTTAAGTCACCCCCTTAACGTAGTGCTTGCTCTAATATCTTACGAGCAATTGGTGCTGCAACTTGGCCGCCTGATCCTCCATTTTCTACAATTACTGCTATTGCTATCTGAGGATTGTCAGCAGGTGCAAAACCTATAAACCAAGCGTGTGGATTTCCAAGGGGATTTTCAGCAGTGCCGGTTTTACCCGCTACTGAAATTCCTGATATACGCGCCGCACTGCCAGTGCCGTTGTTGACAACAGTTACCATCATTTGTTGTATTTGTTTTGCAATTTGGCTATTAACTGGTGAGGAAAACTCTTCTTCATGGAAGTTCTTTATAACTGTACCATCTGGGGCTGTGATCTGTTTAACCATATAAGGCTGCATTATTGTGCCATTATTAGCATAACAGCTAGCAAGCATTGCCATTCGTAGTGGTGTAACAAGCAGACTTCCTTGTCCAATTCCAGTCTGAGCTAAGTCGCCGTCTCCCATTCGGCTAAAACTAGGGATGCGGCTGGGGACTTCTGGAACATCACTTGTCAGCAATTTATTAAAGCCGTACTTTTCAAACATATTAGCCATCTTATCACGGCCAAGCTGAAGTGATAATGTTCCAAATGTGATATTGCATGATACAGCCAGAGCCTCTTCTAGATCAATATTGCCATGTGCCGTATAATTGCTTTCATTAAGGGTATAGTCAGTGCCAATCTTTAACGATCCGCTGCAATTAAAATTGCTTTTAAGATTTATCCGTTTTTCTGTTAATGCGGTTTCTGCAACCATAGTTTTTATTATGGATCCTGGGGGATATAAACCTTGAACAGCGCGATTTAATAGCGGGCTTACATCAGATTGAGATAGGCTCTGCCAATCTCGGTCTATGTTATTAGGGTCAAATCCTGGCTTACTGACCAATAATAGGATTTCGCCTGTATGCGGTGAAATTGCGACAATGGCACCGCGATTAGTGCCTAATGCTTTGTAGGCTATTTCTTGAAGACTTGCATCTAAAGTAAGTATTACATTATTCCCGGATTTTATATCCCATAAATGGGTAATTGAACCTAGACGGCGCTCTGGATTAGAAAGTCCCGAAAGATAACCAGCGTGAGAAGCCTCAATACCACTTTTACCATATTGCAGACTATCATAGCCAATAATATGAGAAGTAATGCTTCCATAAGGATATTGTCTTTTGTAACCTCCAGCCCCGTCGGATACGCTGTATGCTAGTATATCTTTATGTCTGTCCAATATCTTGCCGTGCTCAACCATACGTGAGGCTTCAGTTGTTCGGCGGTTTAGAGGATGTGACACTAAGAAATTGCTTTGGTAAATTTGAATATAAGACAAGTATATAAAGAGCATCACCAATATACTGACAAAGAAAAAAGCTACTCTGCGAATGCTTGAACGAAACTTGTCCTGTATATTGCTATGCATCATCAGGCCTCACTTCAGATATGGCAGACAGTAATCCTAATAAAATAAAATTAGCTACCATTGAACTGCCACCATAACTAATAAACGGTAGGGTAATTCCTGTTAGTGGAAAGAACTTAGTTACTCCTCCTATTATGAGGAAAACTTGCAAGGCTGTGGCTGTAGCTAAGCCTCCGGCTACAAGTGTACTAAAAGGTTTTGGTGATTTTAGAGCTATGCTAAAAAAGCGATAAATCAAAATCAAGTAGAATAAGAGTACAGCAGATGCCCCCATAAAGCCCAATTCCTCACCTATTGCAGCAAAAACAAAGTCAGTGTGAACTTCGGGAATAAGATTTGGAAAGCCATAGGTGAGACCGCTGCCCAAGACTCCTCCTGCCCCTAAGGCAAAAAGCGATTGAACAATTTGAAAAGCAGTACCGTTAGGATCAGACCATGGATTAAGCCAGATATCAACTCTGACTCTAACATGTGGATAGAGCTTATAACATAAAAATGAACCGATTAGAAATAATGCTACTCCTAAAGTAATATAGCCTATCCTTCCGCTTGCCATATAGGTCATTACAATTGTTACGCCAAAAAACAACAGTGCTGATCCTAAGTCCCGCTGCAGTACAAACATTACCATAGCTAGCCCCCAAATAGCGAGGAGCGGAGCAATAAATCGCGGGTGTGGAATGTCGAAAGGCCCATAACGCTTAGTGGCAAATGTAAGTAATTCATGCCTTTCAGTCAGGTAGGAAGCTAAGAAGAGCACAATGAAGATTTTTGCGAATTCTGAAGGCTGAAATCGTATAGGACCAACTATTACCCAATTTTTATTACCGCCTATATCTACTCCAAATAAAATAGCTGTTAATAATAGAATAATGCCCATAATTCCCCAGAGGTATTTATATTGAGCAAACTGTTCTAGACGGCGAAAGAAGGCAGCAGAAATAACAAAAGCAATTAAACCAACCAATACCCAGAGAGATTGCATTACAAATAAAGTTGGCTTAAGTCGCAGTACCATAGTTAAACCAATTCCGATTAAAACTACCGCTAACGGTAACAGCAAGGGATCACCGCTGTGACCAAGCTTTTTCTGTAAAAAATGAACCGCTATTACGATAAATAAGAAGCAAACTGAAACAATAAAAAGCATGTTGTTAATGGAGTTAGTAGCAAATCCCACTGCAAATAAACCAGTTATTCCAATCAAACTAGCTAGTGCGAGTAATCTTAGCTCGTAATGCGCTAAATTCATATTAATCTCCGTTTTGCACTAAGATGGCGGTAATGTTATCTAGTCCGCCCGCTTTTTTAGCTTCTTCTATTAATGTATCCATAATAGAATTGTCCAACGGCGATTGCCTGAGAAAACTGCATATACCAGCTTCGCTTACCATGTTTGTTAAGCCATCTGTACAAAGCAAAAGTTTATTGCCAGCTGTCCAGCTTGCAATCCCTGTATCTACAGATATATTAGAGCTTGTGCCGACAGCTCGAGTAAGCAAATTGCGCTGAGGGTGAAAAAGTGCCTCTTCTGGTGTGATTTTACCACTCTCAACTAGCTCCCATACCAATGAATGGTCACTCGTTAGTTGGCATATTTCACTATCACGCAGCAAATACATGCGGCTATCGCCTACATGTGCCCAAAATATGTTTTCAGTATCTAGGTAAGCTGCTGTAACAGTTGTTCCCATACCAGCATATTGCCCGTTTGAGTACGCCATTTCGTATATTATTTTATTAGCCTCGGTTATAGCTTGTTCGAGAACAGCGTTAGGTTTTACGGTATTAATATTTTGTGTAACATATTCCTTAATTGTCTTGATAGCCAAACTACTAGCTATTTCACCGGCAGCATGCCCCCCCATACCATCAGCGACAACAAATAGGTGTGGAGGGCTAAAAGCATAACTATCTTCGTTGGTCTCTCGGACTAGCCCAATATCTGATCGAACATATGCGAGCAATGCATGTCACCTCCCATATTTAAAAGTAACTGCTCCAATTTTAATTTCATCCCCATTTGTCAACAGTATCTCCCCGCTGATTCGTTCTCCATTACGGTAAGTACTGTTTGTACTGTTTAAATCAGTTAGCCAGAATCCGTTGTTATAGTATGTAATACAGGCATGTTCGTGGGAAACAAAATTATCATTAATAATTATGTCGTTAACACTGCTCCGTCCAATTGAGGTAGTCTCCCCAAGATCATAACTGTTAGAAGCCATTTCTACCTGCCCATGATCTAGTACTATTAATTGGGGCTTACTAATAGTAATGCTATGGAACTTATCTACGACATTTTTACTTGTTGATAACGGTTGTTTTAGATCCGAGTATATTAATTTGACTACTCGGAATAAAAAATAATATATCAGGGCCATTAAACTATATTGCAAAACCACGCTAATTATATTAAACACCATGACTTTAGTAGGCAATTTTATTTCACCTCATATAAGATTATGGTGTTGCCGAGTTTGATTTTATCTCCTGAAGTCAAGCGCTTACGTGTTATACGGTGCTCATTTACGTAAGTACCATTAAGGCTTTTAGCATCGTGAAGCACATGGACATTTTCTTCACAGACTATATATGCATGCAACCTTGATGTATTCATATCAGCAAGAGCAAGCTCGTTGCTTTCCCTGCGACCTATGTTCACTCGATCCTTTTGAATATCAACCTGCCGACCAGAGTCAAGGCCTTCGATAACTGTTAAAAGGCCACTTAGGCTCTGTTTGGGTACGCTTGGTTCAATAGAAACTTTAGCAAATATTCGTGTCTCAGATATTTCGCTGGGATCAGGCTGTTCATCTGGCGTTAGGGAAGGTAAGGGTTCAGTAAAACGGCTTGTAATATGAAAAAGGCCTTCTATTATATTTTCTGCTAATGCTATCTCTACTATGGGCTTCCCAACAATTGTATAGCCTCTTTGCTTAGCCTCCACCGTTAAATAGTGAGATAATTCTAGTTGTATTGCTTGGCTATAGGGAGATAAATGCGTGTAATCTTCACTATTTATCGATACAAGATAAGAGTTGGGAACGTAGATATGGGAAACACCTATAGATCGTTGACTTTCCATCTCACGCAGTAAATGTTTTGCAATTTCAACAGGTTGCAACCCACTTGCAAATTTCTTGTTGAAAAAGCCTTCTATGTATTTTTCAAAAAAATTCTCTAAGTTTCGAACAAATTTCACAAATAATGCACTCCAATGCACAGTATATGATATATTATATTCTAAATTGGCAATAGAGTCAAAATAAACCACTACTACCTAATTATTACCATTTAGAAATAAATCATACGCTAGAAAAATAGAGAGATACTTGCAGTCTAATTTTGCAAGCACTCTCCAGTATTTGTTAGTACGTTTTTCCGCAACTGTCCGCACGCGGCCTGGATGTCGGAACCCATTTCCCTCCTTATTGTTACAGAGGTATGACAAGATTGAAGAACCTGTAAAAATTTATTGACGCGTTCTCGGGTAGGACGCAATAAACCTCGTTCAGGGACAGGATTTACTGGTATAAGATTTACGTTAGCCAGACGTCCCTTTAGCAGTTTGGCTAACTCCACAGCATGACTTGGTGAGTCATTTATGTCAGCTATTAAAGTATATTCATATGTTATTCTTCTGCCAGTTTTATCAGCATAATAATCCGCGGCATCTACTACCATTTCAATTGGGTATTTGCTATTAATCGGCATCAATTTAGTACGAATCTGGTTGTTTGGCGCATGAAGCGAAATTGCTAGGTTTATGGGAATACCTTCATTAGCTAAATCGTGGATTCCTGGAACCACACCAGCCGTTGATAGCGTTATATTGCGAAAGCTTAAATTAAAACAATATTGCTCATGGCAAAGACGAATAAAACGCAAAACGTTATTATAGTTGGCAAGAGGCTCACCTGAACCCATAATCACAATGGTATTAACGGAAGAGTTCTCGGCAGCTAAAATTTTATTAATAAAAAGTACTTGAGCCAGTATCTCTCCACCTGTTAAATTGCGCATTACTCCATTTAGTGTTGAGGCACAAAAAGAACAGCCCATCGCGCAGCCTACTTGTGTTGACACGCAGACACTGTTTCCGTACGATTGTCTCATAAGCACTGTCTCTACTGCAGCTCCGTCGTTGAATGCCAGCAAATATTTACTTGTTTTATTGTCAGATGAATGTTGGCATGCCATTGGTGATGGCATACCAATGCTATAATGATCGCTCAAAAATTGACGTTTAGTATTAGGGATATTTGTCATGTCCTTAAAACTATAAACGCCTTTCTGATATATCCACTTGGCTATTTGCTCCGCGCGGTATTTTTCTAAACTGCCTGAAGCAATACTTTTGGCAATCTCATCAGTAAACATTCCGAGAATATCCAATTTACTCACCTCTTTTGCGGACCATACGGGCAATAAAGAAGCCGTCTGATTGATCTACATGCGGCAATAATTGAAGCATATCCGCGGAGTTTCTGGTTGGCGTATATTCGCCTACTGGTTGTAGGGAAAAATCTTTTCGTTGACTTAAAAAGGCTTTAATAACATCCTGATTTTCTTCTGGTTCGATGGTACATGTACTATATACCAGAACACCATTGGGTTTCACGCAATCAGCTGCACTATTGAGAATGGCCAGTTGGAGCTTAGGTAAATCGCTTAACATAGCCTCATTCTTTCGCCAACGCGAGTCTGGTTTGCGGCGTAGAACGCCCAATCCCGAGCATGGAGCGTCGACGAGCACGCGATCGGCTTTTTGTGGAAAATAGTCTCCAATGGTCGTAGCATCCATAACTTTTGTTTCAATTATTGTAATGCCTAAACGTTCCGCATTTTCACGGGTCAAAGCTAGCTTGTGTTCATATATGTCTGTCGAGATTACTTGACCATCGTTCTTCATAAGTGCAGCTATGTGAGTGCTCTTACCTCCTGGCGCTCCGCAAGCATCAATGACAAATTCCCCGGGCTGTGGATCAAGAACATGCGCAACAAGCATAGAACTCTCATCCTGAACCTGGAAAAGTCCTTCACGAAGAGAAGCTAAAGATTTAAGTGATGGATGTTCAGTACAAATAATTCCCTCCGGCGCTAATTGGGAGGGTGAGCATATTACATTCTCTTGATTTAATTTTAGAATTAAATCACTGGTGCTTAGTTTCAGAGTATTTGTTCTTAGGCATAAGGGTGGGGTATCATTATTAATACTGCAGAGTGCTTCTGTTGCTTCATACCCTAAGCGCTTAATCCAGCGAGAGACCATCCATTCCGGATGGTAGTACTTTAGGGCAAGATATCGTACAGGATTTTTACTTTTATCGGGATAAACTATTTTTTCTGGGCTACGGCCTGCATTTCTTAGGACAGCATTTACAAATTTAACAGTTCCGGCATGGCCATATTTTTTTGTTAACTCCACCGCTTGATTGCAAGCCGCTGAAACCGGCACTTTAGAAAGAAAAAATATCTGGTAAATACCCATTCTTAATATGTCACAGACTATAGGCGGAATTTTATTTAGCGGGCGATTTATATACTGACCAAGCATCCAATCTAGGGTATTGCCTGCTTTTATTGTGCCATAAACCAGTTCTGTAACAAACCGGCGATCTTGATCGGACAGGTTTTGCCGACCTAGCTCGCGTGTTAAAGCAATATTGGCATATGCATCATTTACATGTATATCATTTATAATTTTTAGAGCAACTTCCCGTGCGGTCATAATATCACCTTTTTACCTCGGGGGCTGAAACAACAAGTTCTTTAACTACTTGTTCAACCCTCTCCATATTTACTCTTGTATTGCAGCAGGGACCAAATGGACGTTCATTAAGCACACCTATTACAGGCAAAGGAAAGGCATCCTGAATTCCACTCGTCAAATCACGCTCGCAAGCAACAGCTAAAACAGCGTGTGGTCGTAGTGTCTTTATAACTTTACGAGCCAGTGTGCCGCCGGTTACTACAGCCACATTAACCCCGAAAGTACGAGTTAATTCCAATAAATCCCCAACTTGACAGCCGCCGCAGGAGTGGCAATTGTTTATATTGCGAGTTATTTTATGAGGACATGATTCCTGTTGAATACAATGCGGTGTAAGGATAAGCAACTTATCCGGCGCTACCTTGATATGTTTTTGTGTAATTAGGTGATTGCTGACTTCAATGAAAGAGCGTTCGACTCGCTCTTTTTCTACATCAAACAAGCGTCCTATTCTTGTGGCTATAGGAAATAGAAGGTTTATTGCTGACCAAGCAAGTCCCTGGAAAAGCCTAGTAGCAGGAAATCCCAGAATTGCAAATATTATGCCGATGACGCCAATAGCTATTGCGGCAATAATAGCGGCCAGTATTGTACCTAACACCAGTGGTAAGTTAGAGCTTATATTTGCAAGCCCTGGGAAGCTTACCATCCATAGCCCGTATGTCGATAGAGTTGCTAAAGACAAGCTAACGAGAATAAGGAAAATAAAAAGACGTTTTTTCGGGCGAACCGCTACATCGATCACTTATATCCACCTCTATCTTAAAACGTCGCCAGCAATCAAGCAATTCCCGCTGGCATAATCACGGGCACTCATTCGTCGCTTAGATTCAGGCTGAATGGTACGTAGCTCAATTATTCCTTTTCCTGTTTCAACAAGTATTCCTTGGTCTGTGATAGATTCAATTCTTCCAGGTACGCCAATTTTCTCTTTATCAAAGATACTAGTTGTCCATATCTTAAGCGTCTTATTCTGATGACAACAATAAGCTCCTGGCCATGGATTTAGTCCTCGTACTAAGTTATGTATCTGCACAGCACTGCTATTCCAATCAATGTGCTCTAGGGCTCTGGTTAAGAGGGGAGCATAACTTGCTCCGTCTTTATCTTGAGGCTGCCGGGGAGCTTGATTAGATAGGATCATTTTTACTGTTTTCTTTAAAACATCTGCACCCATAATTTTTAACTCGTCGTGGATAAATCCCGTAGAATCGTCTTGTTTAATATCCATTTCAGCTTTTAAAATCATGTCGCCAGTATCCATTCCAACATCCATATACATTGTGGTCACTCCTGTGACAATTTCCCCATTTATTACCGACCAATGTATTGGAGCTGCGCCGCGATACTTAGGTAAGAGTGATGCATGCACGTTAATACATCCTAAAGGAGGTAAATCAAGAAGCACTTTTGGCAAAAATTGGCCGAAAGCTACTACAATAATTAGATCTGGTTTAATAGCTGTTAATTCTTCGATAAAAGCAGAGTCTTTGACCTTTTCAGGCTGAAGTACTTTAATATTTTGTGCTAGTGCCTTCTCTTTTACCGGCGAGGGGGTAAATTTTTGACCTCTTCCCTTGGGACGGTCGGGCTGCGTGACAACCGCTGCGACATCATATCCTTCTTCGATGAGAATCTCTAAACATGGTACAGCGAAATCAGGTGTTCCCATAAAGACTATACGTGGGTTTAACATTAAGCCTTCTCCTTATAAAGAGTATCTGCACGCTCAATAAATAGTACTCCATCAAGGTGGTCTAATTCATGCTGCAACGCTCTAGCAAGTAGACCAGTGCCCGTTACGCGGATTTTCTTACCGTTTCTATTTAAGCTCTCAACCGTTACTTTGCTAAAACGCTGAACCTCGCCAAATACTCCTGGAATACTTAAGCACCCTTCATTATCAATTTCACAGCCCTCTTGTTCGATGATGGTCGGATTGACAAGCTCAATGAGTCCATCACCAGTATCAATAACAACAATTTTAAGCGAGATTCCAACCTGTGGTGCTGCTAGTCCAACCCCGTTAGCCTGGTACATTGTCTGGGCCATATCATCAATAAGCTGTTTTATTTTCCGATCAATCTTAGTAACTGGAGCACAAGGTTTTTTTAAAACCTCATCTCCGGCCTTTTTTATTTCTAGGACTGCCATAAGTGTCCCCCTTCTTAAGATATATAATAAACAAATCTCATCTAATTTTATTACATCACATTTATTGGTTCAACATCTATAATAATATTTGAGCGCTGGTTGATACCTGTTTTTAGAATATATTCTTTTATGGTTTCCAGGTTTTCTGCCTTTATTAAAATATTCACGCGAAATATATCTTTAACCCTAGAAATGGCAGCATTAAATGGGCCGATTAGTTCAGTTGCTGGTTCATTGCGAAGCACCGAGCGTAACTCTCTGGTTAGTTCCTCTGCATGATGACGAGCATCGTTCTCACTATGTGATGTTATGGTGAGTTTGATAATTTTGCTATAGGGTGGATAAAAAAGCTCTTTACGGTATTCTATTTCTTTTTGAAAAAAAGATTTGTAATCATGCTGCGCCCCAGATATTATTGCATAGTTTTCTGGATTATAGGTCTGAATGATTACCTTGCCCTGTTTATCACCGCGTCCAGCCCTGCCAGCGGCTTGAGTTAATAAGGAAAAGGTGCGTTCGGCGGCCCTGAAATCCGGCAAGTTGAGCGTGCTGTCAGCAGTAATTATGCCGACCGCAGTCACATTTTTTATATCATGGCCCTTTGCAACCATCTGTGTGCCAAGTAGAATATCGTACTTACCCTGGGCAAAAGCATCTAGTATTGTAGAGTGAGCCATTTTAGCGCCGGTAGTATCTTGGTCCATACGAATAACTCGTATACTAGGCCAAAGCTTAAGTAATTCTTCTTCTAGTTTTTGCGTACCTGTTCCAAAATATTTAATATAGCGACTTCCGCAAGCTGGGCAGATATCTGGAGTTTGTGTAGCCGTCTGGCAATAATGACAGCGAAGCGATCTACCGGCAGCGTGATAAACAAGAGATGCTGAGCAGTGCTCGCATTGAAGAACATGCCCGCATTCGCGGCATAATACAAAGGTAGCATAGCCTCTGCGATTAAGCAATATAATTGCCTGTTCACCACGCTGGATTGTTTCTGATAATAGTTCTTGAAGCGGAAGCGATATTATACTACGCCTCCCTAGAAGCAGTTCCTCACGCATATCTACAACACAGACCTGTGGTAAACTTGCCCCGTCAATACGGCTTTGCATTGTAAGAAGAGTAGGCTCACCGTGGATAGCTTTATAATAAGTCTCAATTGAAGGCGTTGCACTACCATATAGAACGACGCTTTTAGCAAATCGTGCTCTTACATCGGCTACTTGGCAGGCATGGTATCTAGGTGTCTCTTCTTGTTTATATGTAAATTCATGCTCTTCATCTATAATAATAATACCAATATCGTTTAACGGAGCAAACAAAGCCGATCGTGCTCCGATTACGATACCAGCTTGTTCAGATCGAAGCTTTTGCCAGACATCTGAGCGTTCTGCAACAGATAATTTACTGTGCATTACAACGACGTCAGAACCAAAGGTTGCTTTAAAGCGTGATACTATTTGGCTTGTTAAGGCTATTTCCGGAACAAGGATTATTGCTTGCCGATTTTGCCGGCGGACAGTAGCAACTGCATCAATGTAAACCTGAGTTTTTCCACTTCCAGTAATTCCGTGTAAAAGAAAGGAATGATAGTCTTTAGCTGTGATTGCAGCATTGATAAGCTCTAAGCAATATACCTGTTCAGGTGTAGGAGATAATACGGTAGCTGGGGTTACAGTTCCAGCATAGCTGTCTCTGAAAACCTGAGTCTGAACTGTACAGGCTATTCCTGCATTAACTAATCTTTTTACTGTATCATTTGTGATACCCATTAGCTTTAAATCTTCACTAGATAATCTGTCTTTTGAGAGCAAAGCCGACAATAAGCGTTGTTGAGCGGGTTTGCCTGCAAGTTTGCATTGTAATTCACTTGCAGCATCTGAACTAATGGCAAGTGTGACATGCGTCTGTATTTTTACTTGTCTTGTAGTTTTAGTAACGGCTTCTTTTTTGACAAGTTTATGTTTTATTAGATATGGAAGGGTTTTTATTGCTTCCGTTTTAAACTTGCCTTCAAGCTGAAACAAGGTTTGCGCACCATTATCAAATAAATACTCAACTATTTGGCGATGGTTGTCTGATTTAGATGCAAGCAGTATTTTTGCTTCCTCAGCGTCAAAAGAATCATGAAGGCGATAACTGGATTTACTCTTTATACCCTTTTTTCCGGGAATGAATAATCGCAAAGCTTCAGCTAAGGTGCAAAGGTAATGGCTACCTATCCATTCGGCTGTCTTTAACATATTATCATCAAACCAAGCACTGTCATCCAGTACCGATATAATTGATTTCAAACTTGAACTATTATCGACATTTTGCCTAATCGCCATAACAAAGCCTTCCACTCTTTGGGGCCCAAAAGGAACCAAAACTCGCCAGCCAATACTAATATAACTGAGCTCATCAGGAACAGAATATGAAAATGCTTTGTTAATATTTCTTGAAGGTACATTTACTATTATGTCGGCTATATGTTCCATATCATCACCTAGAAACCTATATTAGAAAACATCCGATTATGCCATCCTTACTTTTTTTGGCATAGATCGGAGGTTTTGTTTGCTTATCTACTTAAAAAAGAAAAGGGAAGATTAGAAGTCTCCCCTTTTCTTTTAAATACAGAATTCGACTATTCTGTTCGATTACCTGCTAAGCGGTATTCTTTTGTATCGTGATTAGTGATAATATCGAAATCTAATCCAGTATCCATCGGAAGTCGCTTACAATAACGGCGGAGCCTTCGTTTTGGTTCAAATCGGATTTTCATAGTTAATCCTGTATTGAATAGCCCAAAGTTTGAAGCGTTTCTTCGATGTAGCCACTAGCGATGACATTGGGATTATAGTTTACACTAATCATACGGGTATTAATATCTACGTCTACGTTCGCAACGCCCGGAAGATGCGATAGAGTATGTTCAATACGGTCACGGCAATGGTTGCCTTTCAAACCGCCAACCCGATAATTCGCTTTCTGGGTTGTTCTAGTATTGTCAGTCATATAATACTAACCCCCTTGGAAGTATTTGTCCATGATGTTAGTATTACCATTATTCTTCATTTAATTAGAGGTTTGCTTCTTTACGTAAAATTTCGGCTTTATCGGTTTGCTCCCAGGGTAGGTCAATATCTGTACGCCCAAAGTGGCCATAGGCAGCTGTTTGGCGATAGATAGGACGGCGTAAATCTAGTGTTTTAATGATTCCTGCGGGACGCAAATCGAAGTGCTTTTTGACAAGCTCGGAAATCAGCCCTTCATCGACTTTAGCTGTCCCAAAGGTTTCAACAAAAATTGAAACAGGGCGAGCAATACCGATTGCATATGCAAGCTGTATTTCACATTTATCAGCAAGGCCTGCAGCTACAATATTTTTAGCTACATATCGAGCAGCATATGCCGCTGAACGGTCAACTTTTGTAGGATCTTTTCCGGAGAAAGCTCCACCACCATGGCGAGCCATACCGCCATAAGTATCTACGATGATTTTACGGCCAGTTAAACCAGCATCACCGTGTGGTCCACCTACAACAAATCGGCCAGTAGGATTAATATAGTATTTTGTTTTGGTATCAAGTAAATTTGCAGGAACAATCGGTAGAATTACTTTTTCAATGAGATCTTTTTCAATGGTAGTCAATTCTACGTCAGGACCGTGTTGAGAAGATATTACTATAGTATCAACTCTTACAGGTTTTCCATCTTCATATTCTACCGTAACTTGCGTTTTTCCGTCGGGACGAAGGTAATCCAACTCGTTTGATTTTCTAGCTTCACTTAGACGGCGGGAAAGTTTGTGAGCCAGTGAAATAGGTAAAGGCATGTATTCAGGTGTTTCATTAGTTGCGTAACCAAACATCATACCTTGGTCGCCTGCACCAATAGCTTCAATTTCATCCATTTCGCCCTTTTTTGCCTCAAGCGCTTTGTTTACACCAAGTGCAATGTCGGGTGACTGTTCATCGATTGAAACCATAACACCGCAGGTATCACTATCGAAGCCGTATTTTGCTCGAGTATAGCCAATATTGCGGATGGTTTCACGAACAGTTTTAGGAATGTCAACGTAGCAGCTAGTGGTAATTTCCCCTACCACATGGACCAACCCTGTTGTGATGAGAGTCTCACAAGCTACACGCGCTGATGGATCTTGTGCTAGAATAGCATCAAGTACGCCATCAGAAATTTGGTCAGCAATTTTGTCTGGATGACCTTCAGTTACTGATTCGGAAGTGAAAAGTATACGTTTTTTTTCCATAGCCAAGCCTCCTGTTCATGATAAGAAGAGACTAAGTCTGTAAATATTGGTTAAGACTAAGTCTCTTCATTTTTATGTATCAGAAATACTTCTGAAGAGATAAAAAAAACTCCCATATGGGAGGAGTTAAATTCACTCTCCCATCTTGCAGTTTAGCACTGCAGGAATTGGCACCGTTTTGGCTGCTACCAATGGTTGCCGCGGTTTCATCGGGCCAGTCCCTCCACCAACTCTTGATGAGTAGTATATGCGATTTTACTTTTATGATTGTAATTTAAAAGTAAAAAAAAATCAACTTATTTTTTGATCTGCTCGTCTATTTTATCTAAAATAATTCTAGCCAAAGTCGTTTTAGGCATACGTGGTAATTCTTCAATACGTCCATCACTGTATAGAAGTTTAACAATATTGGTGTCGGCATTAAAACCGGCACCGGCTGCTGTTACGTCATTGGCAACGATCATATCAAGGTTCTTCTTGAAAAGTTTCGTTTTTGCATTTGAAACAAGATCTTGCGTTTCGGCAGCAAACCCAACAAGGAATTGTTGGGTTTTAAGTTGACCAAGTTCGCTTAGAATATCGGGATTTTTTTCGAGGACAAGCGTAAGATTCTCATCCTTCTTTTTTATTTTATGTTCATACGGGTTTTGTGGTTTATAATCAGCAACAGCAGCAGCCTTTATAACAATATTAGCCTTATTGTAATAATTAAGCACGGTCTCTCGCATTTGCCTGGCTGTTTCAACACGTATTACCTCAACTCCCGGAGGATTTGCAATACTAGTCGGTCCAGAGATTAAGATTACCTGTGCCCCGCGTCCAGCAGCAGCCTCAGCTAAGGCATAACCCATTTTTCCGCTTGATCTATTACCAATATATCTAACAGGATCTATAGGTTCACGAGTCCCGCCAGCAGTAACCAGAACAGTCTTACCGCATAAACTTTGATTTGGTCTTAACAATGAAATAACTTTATCGACAATAACTGCCGGATCTGGTAAACGTCCCTGTCCTTCGACTCCACAAGCCAGCATGCCGCACTCTGGTTCGATAAAATTATATCCGAAATCCAGAAGTTGTTTTATATTATGCTGTGTAATCGGGTTTGTGTACATATTTGTGTTCATAGCCGGAGCAAACAAAATAGGTGCCTTAGTTGCCATAATGGTTGTAGTTAACATATCATCGGCGATGCCATTCGCTATTTTACCGATAACATTTGCTGTTGCTGGAGCTACCAAAAACAAGTCAGCTATAGTTGCCAAGGCAATATGTTGTACATTCCAGGTTTTAGGCTCTTCCCACATATCCGAGACTACAGGATTACCGCTGATTTCACGAAATGTTAAAGGGGTAACAAATTTTGTTGCTGATTCAGTCATTATCACATGAACAGAAGCGCCGGCTTTTCTTAGCCGGCTAACAATATCTATAGACTTATAAGAGGCGATGCCACCGGTCACGCCTATAACGATATTAGCTCCTTCTAGCATTATGCCTCCTACTTAATTCCTGTCTTAGTTCTTTCATAGGAAATTTTATCGCTAGCGATTTCTTCTAAGGCTATTGTCACTTGCTTATTTGATTTGCTATCAACTAAAGGGGTAGTGCCATTTAAAATTTCTCGAGCTCTTTTGGCGGCAAGAACAACTAGAGTGTATTTGCTATCAACTTTCTTTACTAAAACGTCTAAAGATGGATGTATCATAGAAAGCCTCCCTCATCAATTATTGAGAACTTAAATTGTATATTTGATCGATTAAGCGACTATTTCTGGTTACGTGACACTTTTCAGCGCCAATAATGGCCTCAATTTGGTTAACTGCATTAGAGACCTGGTCATTTACAACAATGTAATTATAGTTATTTACATATGATAACTCATTACGTACACAACCAAGTCGTTTCTTTATTGCCTCCATAGTTTCAGTTCCCCGCTTGTGTATTCGATTGGCTAGCTCATCAAGTGTAGGGGGAACAACATAAATAAATACGCCTTGGGGGAATTTATTTTTTACCTGCATAGCTCCCTGGGTGTCTATTTCTAAAATAACATCTTTGCCGCTATCTAATAGCTCCATTACATAGCTGCGTGGAGTACCGTAATAGTTCCCATAAACCTCAGCCCATTCCAAGAAATCGTTAGAGGCTATCATTTCTTGGAATTTATCATGGGTTAGGAATAAATAGTTAACACCGTCAATCTCGCCTGTGCGTGGTGCACGTGTAGTAGCGGAAATTGAATAGTGCAGGTTGGAATAGCTACGCAGCAACTCCCGGCAGATTGTTCCTTTTCCAGTACCGGATGGACCTGAGAGAACAATTAAAATACCCGGCTGCGTCATGGGGTTTCTCCTTTCAGTGCAATTACTCTGCTGCATCTTCGCTTGTATCTTTGCTAATAAGTCTATGCGCAACAGTTTCAGGCTGAACAGCCGACAATATAACATGATCACTGTCGGCTATAATTACGGCGCGAGTTCGACGTCCGTAAGTTGCGTCTATTAGCATGCCTCTATCGCGTGCTTCCTGAATTATTCTCTTTATTGGAGCTGATTCCGGGCTTACAATGGATACTATACGGTTAGCAGATACAATATTTCCAAAACCAATATTTATAAGTTTTATTTCCATAAACTCAAGCCTCCCTATTATTATGTACTGCGATGCTTTCGATGATTATTAATTAATTACTCTATATTACTCTATGTTTTGGATTTGCTCTCTGACCTTCTCTATCTCACTTTTAATTTCTACTACGATATTAGCTATTTGATAATCGTTTGCTTTGGAAGCGATTGTGTTGGTTTCACGGTTTATCTCTTGAATAAGGAAGTCTAGTTTTCTACCTACTGAATCATTTGATAGCAGTGTAGCACGGAATTGAGATAAATGGCTGTTTAGGCGCACAATTTCTTCAGTAAAATTAGTACGGTCAGCAAAGAGTGCTGTTTCCTGTAATAACCTTGTCTCATCCGGCTCAGCGCCAACAGCAGACAGTAATTCTCTCATTCTATTTAACAATCTCTCATGGTATTCGGAAAGTATATGAGGAGCTCTAGCCTCGACCATGGAAATGTGATTGGTTAGTTTATCCATACGTGAAAGTAAATCATGCTCGATATTCGCCCCTTCTGCAACACGCATTTTCATGAGGTTGGCTACAGCACAATCTAGGGCTTGGGTTAGCTTGGGCCATAGGTTATCGGCATCTTCCACTATATCTTCCACTTTGATTACGTCTGGGTATCTTGCTATTTGATAAACATCTTCGCGCAGGGGAACAGAAAACACTTCTGCCAATTCCTTCATTGCACTATGGTAAGCCATTGCCAATTCTTTGTCAACCCTTACCGTTTTCTTATTTTGGCTATACTCATCAACTGATATAAATACGTCAATGCGACCTCTAACAAGCGTAGTCGATACAATTCGACGAATTTTGTCCTCTAAGGAGCCCAGGTTTTTGGGCATACGAAGCACTATTTCATTAAAGCGGTGATTAACTGCCTTTATTTCAACAATAAAACGGTAGGTGTTATCCAAATATTCTCCACGTCCGAAGCCAGTCATGCTTTTGAGCACTATACGTCGCACCATCCTTTGTTTATGTATTATTGACTGGAAAAAATATAATTAATCCTAATTATTTAAAATTAGTTCTCCTTTACAGACATAATTCCTTTATTCACCAGAACAAAAGTAGAATTAAAGCTATTTGATTGAACTGAAATCAAAATAAAATCTACGTTCACTTACGAGAAATATACGATCAAAGCAAATAAAATCCTCTAATTCATAGATAATAAAAAAGAAGGTTATGCTTCAGCACAGCCTTCATCGTTTAGTAGTTATAGTAGATATGTGCCGCGAAAAACCTCGACTGCAGGACCAGACATATAAACATGATTATTAGCTTCCCATTCTATAAATAAGCTGCCGCCATCTAATTGTACAGTAGCTTCGCGAGCTGTTTTGCCATTAAGTACTGATGCCACTAAGGTTGCGCAGGCTCCTGTTCCGCAGGCCATAGTAATACCCGCCCCACGTTCCCAAACACGCATTCTGACAGTTTGCTGGTCAATTATTTGAACAAATTCGACATTTGTTTTTTTAGGAAATAGCGAATGAGTTTCAATCAATCGTCCAATTGAAGTTAAATCAATGGACATAACATCTTCAACAAAGATTACACAATGTGGGTTGCCCATTGAAACACAGGTAATATTAAAGGTTTGTTCCTTTACCGATAAAGGGAAATCTATGACTTTATCAACCGTAACTCCGGAAACAGGAATTTCAGTAGCAAGTAGTCTAGGCTCACCCATATCGACTCGAACAGTTTTTAGTTTACCTTTTTCAAAAACCAGCTCAGGCTTAATAAGACCTGCTTTTGTTTCGATAGATAAATTTGTTTTATTAGTCAAGCCAGTTTCGTATACATATCTAGCTACACAACGCGTTACGTTACCGCACATCTCTGCCTCACTACCATCTGAGTTAAATATCCTCATCTGGAAATCGGCAATTTCTGAAGGCAATACTAGAACTAATCCATCGGCGCCGACGCCAAAATGACGGTCGCACACTTTAATCGCAGCGTCGGCATAATCTGAAATTGTTTCATTAAATCCATTTACTATAACAAAATCGTTACCTAAGCCGTGCCATTTACTGAAATTGAACTGCATTGAATCTCCTCCTGAATCTTACCAGTATCTACATTATGATGTTATTGTACTCTGTTAAGCATAGGTCTTGCAACACGTCTCCTGTAAAAAACATGCCTTAGCAAGCCTAATATAAAAGTCCAGCCAGATACTGTTAGGATAATGAGCCAAGAATTAAGACCAAGCGGTACTGTCTCAAAAATTTCTTGAAGAAATGGGGAATAGATTACTGACAGTTGCATACATACCGATAAGCATGTTGCCATTATGAGGTATTTGTTACGGAATAGACCGGCCTCGAAAATTGCATACGTCTCTGAACGACAATCAAAAACATGGAACATCTGGCAAAATACCAAAGTGCAAAACGCCATTGTTCTTGCTAGAACAAGGTCGTTTTCTATAAAGTATACTCCAGCAAATATTAGTACGGTACTGAGACCAATTTGTAAGCCTCGGCTGATGATTTTCCTACTCAGTCCCCGTGAGAATACGCTTTCTCCTGGGTTTCTTGGGGGGCGATTCATTATGTTTCTTTCGTTAGGGTCAACACCCAATGCCATAGCCGGCAAACCATCTGTAACTAGATTTACCCATAGAATTTGGACGGGTAATAGCGGAATTGGCAAACCTACTAGTGCAGCTACGAACATTGTGAGCACTTCACCTAAATTGCACGACAATAGATAGCGAATAAACTTCCGAATATTATCGTAGATACCTCTTCCTTCTTCTACAGCAGCTACAATAGAGGCAAAGTTATCATCCGCTAAAATCATTGATGAAGCCTCTTTGGTAACGTCTGTTCCTGTGATTCCCATGGCTATTCCAATGTCTGCTTCCTTAATAGCCGGAGCGTCATTTACACCATCACCTGTCATAGCTACAATATGTCCATGCTTTTTTAAAGCGCGAACAATACGGAGTTTGTGGGCAGGAGAAACTCGTGCATATACTGAAACGCTATTTACTGCTTTAGCTAATTCAGAGTCGCTCATAGCGTCTAAATCTCTACCAGTAAGCGAACGGTGCTGTCCTTCAATGTAGATATTAAGTTCTTTCGCAATAGAAACAGCAGTATTAGGATGATCACCCGTTATCATAACTGTTTTAATCCCTGCTTGACGGCATGTTAATATAGATTCTTTTACCTCTTCCCGTGGTGGATCAATCATACCGACAAGTCCTAAAAACACCAAATCTTTTTCTGTTTCTTCACTAATATTATAAGCATCTTCTTTAGGTAATCGCCTATAGGCAATAGCAAGCACTCTTAAGGCTTCAGAGGTCATTTGCTCATTTATCTGTAAAATTTGCTTAGCAATCTCAGGTGTTATAATAACTTCCTGATTCTCGTGATAAGAATAATGGCAAAGATCTAAGATCGTGTCAGGAGCTCCTTTTATATAGAGTATACTTACCCCAGCATCTTCATACATAACAGACATTCGTCGACGCTCTGATTCAAAGGGAATCTCAGAAATTCTCTGCTGTCGTTTTTCAAGCTCAGTTCGCCAAATATTAGCTTTAGCGGCCGCCACCAGTAAAGCGCCTTCCGTGGGGTCTCCTTCAATTGACCAAGCCGTACCGGCATTCTTGCGCCATAAACCTGAGATGGCTACATTGTTACGTTTGATTACACTATTGTTACACAAGGCTCCTGCCGTGAGGCAGCGATATAAGCAGTTATCTGATAAAGGGTCGGTTATCTGGTTATCATAGATGAATTCCCCTTTAATATCATAGCCTGCTCCAGTGATATCATAAGCTCTACCATTCGTAAATACTTTTCGAACAGTCATTTCATTTTGTGTCAGTGTGCCTGTTTTATCTGAACAGATTACAGTTGTACAACCAAGTGTCTCAACAGCAGGCAATTTTCGTATAATAGCATTGCGCTTAATCATGCGTTGGACCCCTATAGCCAGCGCTACCGTAACGATTGCCGGTAACCCTTCGGGAATAGCAGCAACTGCTAGACTAATACCTGACATGCACATTAGAAATAGTGGCTCTCCTTTAGCTACTCCTGTAAGAACAACGATTATACAAATAGCCATGCATCCTAATACCAGCCATCGTCCTAGATGCTCTAAGCGCTTTTCTAGAGGCGTTGGTTCATGCTCGGTCGATTGTAGCATGCCGGCTATATGACCTACCTCTGTGCTCATTCCAGTTGCGCAAACTACAGCTAATGCACGGCCACGTGTTACGCTTGTTCCCGCATAAACCATGTTCTTACGATCACCAAGAGATACATCTTCACTAAAATTCTTATCTGCCACTTTTCGTACAGGCAATGATTCTCCTGTTAAGGCAGCTTCTTCAACTTCTAGATTTTGTGATTCAACCAAGCGGCCGTCTGAGGCTAGTTTGTCGCCTGCTTCGAGCGCTAATATGTCACCGGGAACCAATTCACGCGCGGGTATTTGCTGCAGGGTGGCATTTCTTATAACATGTGCTGTTGGGGCTGATAGCTTTTTTAATGCCTGCATTGATTGCTCAGCACGAAATTCTTGAATAAAACCGAGTATGGCATTAATGATGACAATAGCTAAGATAGTAATTGCATCGGCATATTCGCCTAAGAAACCTGAGATTAAAGTAGCAGCTAACAAGACAAGGACCATAAAATCCTGAAATTGGGCCAACAGTCTTCTCCACCAAGCTACAGGTTGCTTTTCTTTCATTTCATTGTAACCGAATTTGATTAAGCGATTTTTTACTTCTTTTGAAGATAGACCATTAATCTTATCAGTTTCCCAGAAAGACAATGTTTCTTGAAATGTACGTGCATGCCATTTATTATCGTTCACAGTCAGACACCTCGCTAACATGTGGTATTCTTTAACAATGTTATTCCTAAAGTGCCGTTATTAGACCTTGTTTGACCCGAAATGGTATAAATGGTATACTAAGGAAAATTTACGGTCAAGTAAATATGGAGGAAATGTAATGCGTATTGACGGGTTATCTTTATCCGCCTTAATATTGGAGCTTAATGAAGCGCTATCTGGTGGGCGAATTGAAAAAATATACCAAGTTGATAAATATACCTTAATTTTATGGGTTCGGCAGAATAAAGAAAGCCATTGTTTATCTATCTCTGCAAACCCAGAGCATCCAAAAATTCTTATTACAAAGAAAGTACCGGAAAATCCCCCCGCCCCCCCAGCCTTTTGCATGCTTTTAAGAAAACACTGTGAAGAAGGGCGCATTGCACAAATATATCAGCATAGCTTAGACCGGATTGTCATTATTGACATTGATATGCGAGAAGAACGCGGTTTAATTGTAACTAAATCCTTAATTGTTGAAATAATGGGTAAGCATAGTAATATAATCCTTAAGAATAGTGGCGTTATTGTAGACTCAATTAAACGCGTCGGCACTAATATTAACCGGTTTAGGCAGATCGTTCCGGGCAGAGAATATGTATATCCGCCAGGACAAGAGCGCCTAAATATACTCTCATCATCTACAAATGAATTTCTTGAAAAACTACGCACCAGTCATTCCGGAACATTATCGAAGGATATTATAAATACTGCGGCAGGTATAGGAACGCTTACGGCAGCAGAGCTTATATTCAGGGCCGGCTTACCAGGACAGATTGAAACTGATTCAATGGATGATGCTGACTTTTTAGCATTGAGTGAAGCTGTTGAAACTATTAAAGAATCCTTTTGTACAAGGAACTTTTTACCAAATATAATTGTAGATGCAAGTAATCGTTTGAAAACTATTTCGGCTTTCACTTTAGAACATTTGAGGCCTCCGCAGTATAGCACTAAGTTTTTTTCGAGTATGAATGAAGCAGCTGATTTTTCCAGCGGATTAAATACAAAAGTTGTAGTATCTGATCAGCACACTATGTTACAAAAACTAATCGAAACAGAAGTAAACCGATTAATGCGCAAGAAAGAAATTCTTATAAGCGATCTTGAGGACGCAGAATTGGCGGATATATCCCGTAAGACGGGTGATTTATTAATGGCTAATTTGTATACTGCTAAAAAAGGCTCAACTGAAATTATAATTGAAGATTTCTACAGTCAAGATCAGTCTAACAATAAGCTTACGATTAAACTTGACCCGCTGCTTTCTCCAATTGAAAATGCGCAGTTTTACTACAATAGATATAATAAACTAAAACGTGCTCAAGAGATGCTTGGTGACCAACTATCTAAATGTGTCAATGAGATTACATATCTAGAAAGTATTCTTGTGGCTTTGAATAACGCATCATCTTCTACAGACATCCTTGAAATACGCCAGGAATTAATGGGAGGAGGATATATAAAAGACAATAATAAGCGTCCGAATAAAAAGGCTGCAGTATCTGAGCCTATAAAAGTAATTACATCAGGCGGTAGTATTATAATAGTGGGTAAAAATAATCGTCAAAATGACCTGGTTACCTTTAAAAAAGCAAGATCTCATGATTTATGGTTTCATACAAAAGATATACCTGGTTCACATGTTATTTTAATAACAGAAAATAATAATCCGGCAGATGCTGATATAATTACTGCGGCCAAACTGTCTGCTTACTATAGTAAAGCTCGTCAATCATCAAATGTTCCCGTCGACTATACCATGAGACGTAATGTAAAAAAGCCGGCCGGAGCAAAACCGGGTTTCGTGGTATACGATAGTCAAAGCACTATTTACGTTACGCCTGACACAAATTTTATAGAGGAGCTATTAAGAGGCAATAAATAACCCGGAGGTTTAAACCTCCGGGTTTTAACTTTTGTTAGAGATTGTTACTCTACAAATTCCTTTATAACAACACGTTCGGTTTTATCAATTGGCAATAACTGTACACCTACTACTTCTTTGCTGGAAGTTGGGACATTCTTGCCAACATAATCAGCTCGTATCGGAAGTTCTCTATGTCCGCGATCAACTAGAACGGCAAGCTGTACCGTCTTAGGCCGCCCGAGGTCTATAATTGCTCCCAAGGCCGCTCTAACAGTCCGTCCAGTATATAAAACATCATCAATTAAGATAATCTTTTTTCCGTTAATATCAACCGGTATTTGTGTCTTATGGACGACTGGCTGATAGCTTAATGTCGAAAGATCATCACGGTAGAGTGTAATATCAAGAATACCTACTGGCAGGCAAATATTTTCTATTTTCTCAATCTCAGAAGCAAGGCGTTCAGCCAGGGGAATACCTCGGGTTCTTATTCCAACTAAAACAATGTCATTAATACCTTTGTTTTTTTCAATTATTTCGTGCGCAATACGAGTAAGAGCGCGTTTTATTGCCTGATCATCCATGATTACAGTTTTTTCAACTAGTTGTGACATAAGCATCCTCCCACTTACTTGATATATATCAAATCATATTATTCAAAGAATCCAAAATATCCTGCATGTCTGCAGGCAATGGCGCAGAAAATACCATTACTTCCCCAGTTACTGGGTGCTCAAGCCTTAGTTGGGTCGAGTGCAATGCTTGCCCTATAATCTTGAAATGAGATCGCTGTGGCCCATACTTAGGGTCTCCGACAACAGGATGTCCGATATGCGCCATATGTACTCGGATCTGATGCGTACGCCCTGTAAGCAATTTGCATTCAACTACGCTGTAGTTTCCAAATCTGCTAATAACCTTAAAGTTAGTAATAGCTTCTTTGCTATTAGTAAAGGTGACAGCCATTTTCTTTCTATCAATAGCATGACGGCCAATGGGGGCATTTATAACACCGTGATCGTTTCGGACATTTCCATGAACAATGGCAATATACAGTCTGCTGGCAGTACGGTCTTTAATCTGCTTAGCTAAACTTAGATGAGCCTGGTCAGTTTTAGCAGCAACCATTACCCCTGAGGTTTCTTTATCTAGGCGGTGAACAATACCAGGACGAATAACGCCATTTATACCTGAAAGATCGCCGCAATGGTACAATAGAGCGTTGACAAGAGTGCCCTGATAGTTTCCGGCAGCAGGATGAACAACCATGCCCCTGGCTTTGTTAATAACTATAATGGATGCGTCTTCATAAATTATGTCCAGCGGTATGTCTTCAGCCACTACATCAAGTTTTTGTGCCTCAGGATAAATGATTTCTACTGTATCAAACGCATTTAATCTGTGGTTGGCTTTAACTAACTTGCTGTTGACCTTTACACATTCCGTAGCAATAAGTTTCTGAATATGTGAGCGTGATAGGCCGCCGTCCATGTGTTTAGTGAGAAAGATGTCTAATCGCTCATTGCGCTCATCTTCAGTCACATTAAGTAAATTATCAGTCATTTGATGCATCCTCTTTTACAGATGAAAATATAGTCGTAAAGATTATAAAGGCAACTCCACATACTATTGCCGTATCTGCAATATTAAAGACAGGCCAAACTCTAAAATCGAAAAAATCCACGACATAACCAGTTCTTACTCGGTCAATTACGTTTCCTATTGAGCCTCCAACAAGCAAGCCCAAACCTACTCGTAATAATCGACTGGAATCAGGAATACGAGGGTAAATATATATGACACCACCTATCATCAGTAGAGCAATTAATATTAAGAACTCTGTTCTATGTTCTAATATACCGAATGCCGCGCCTGGATTTAGTACATAGCTTATGTGAAAAATGTTTTCGATGATAGGAATTGACATCCCCAAAGTCATGTGCTGCTCAATATAATATTTTGACCACTGATCAACACAAATTATAATAATCGTCAATATTAATATAGGCAAACTCACTTCTCTCCTATTCTACCCATTCGAATTTTATATAACAGTTCATCTTAGATGTTCCAGTTAAGTTAAATAATAACTAAAAATGGTCTAAACGTAAAGAAGCGTAACCAAAAGTTACGCTTCTTTATTCACAAGAACCAGATTCTTATTCTCCTGGGCTAATAGCACCAACTGGACACACTGAAGCACATGAACCGCAATCAATGCATTGTTCGTCAATATTATATTGGTCGTCACCTTCTGAGATGGCGCCAACAGGACACACTGAAGCACATGCTCCGCATTTTATGCAGTCGCTGTTAATTTTATACATATGTTCACCTCCTAGTTCTAAAACAATTATACTATATTTTGAAATGAATTGTATGAGTAAAATCATAAACAAGCATATCTTTAGCATTGCAAAATATAACTACTGTTATACAGTACTAATCCTTATTCGAAAAGAAGCGACGTTCAATTATATCGCGGAAATAATATAATAAAATACTGATTAATATTAACAATGTGGTTATGGCTAGTACTGGCCGGAAATTATGTATTAAATCCTGTCCTAATATAGAGTAGAGTATAATAGCTGGGGTTTGACCGAGTCCAGTTGCAATAATAAAATGGCTTAATGGTATAGCTGTCAAACCAGCGCTATAGCTGACTACCTTAAAGGGTACAATTGGTGTTAATCTTGTTATAAATACAGCAAAAGTTCCGTGCTTATTAAAAAAATTATCTGCTATGGTAAGATATCTAGCCTCAACAAACCGTTCTGCAACTGGTCTGCCATACCAACGAGCTATACCAAAATCAAGCATAGCTCCTATTAGTGCACCTAACCAAGAGTAAAGAGCGCCGTAATGCCAGCCAAAGATCCAGGCGTTAGTCAATGTAATCGCTAAGCCAGGAACTAAGGGAACAAGTGACTGAAGTGCCATGAGAGCAATGCTGATGAATGGTGCCCACATACCATGGGATAATATCAACTGTCTTAAATGATCAAAATCACGAAGTTTTAAGTAAGTTATACCTGTTACTATAAACTCCTGTACACCAGGAATAAAGAAATAAGCAGAAATAGCCGCGGCTAAAACAGAAAGTTTATATAAAAGATTTTTTTTAATGGCAGGTTCGGCCATAAACAACCTCCATGAAAGTAAAAGCGCCTAATCAATGGTCTATTATCCGCGATCAAGCCACGAAATATCTCGCTATATATTATTAATAATACCATATATTTGATAATGTTTACTCTATATCAAACAAAGAAGACGTAGAAAGCGTAAAAACCGAGCTTAATCATGCTCGGTTTTTGTCTTTTGCTTTTTTTCTCGCATTGGTCCCTCTTCTGGCTGATCAGGGATAGCATCTGCTAGATCTACTATGCCGCTATGCTCATTACTATTAGGGAATAACGCTTTGAAGTCATATGAGCCAGGAATGTCCTGTGGTGTATCAGAGCTTCCATAACGCATAACACTCTGCAGAGCATCTTCGCCATCAAATCCGACAAAATCGAAATTTGCCGAATCCAAGAACGTACGGTGAAATGGCGGTTCAAGACTTTCTTCTTCAAGTGGTCGAGGAGTTGGATCCTCTATATCGATTTTTTGCTGACATTCTATGCATCTAGTAGCCCAAGGGATAGTATCCAATCGCTCGAGGGAAATTGTTTGCCCGCATTCATCACATATTCCATAAGTATCATTAGCGATTTTTTTTAAGGCAAGCTCCACATTTTCAAGCAACACATGAGCATTGTCGCGCAAAGCGATATCTTTGCTGCGTTCAAACAATTCGTCTCCTATATCTGCCGGATGATTATCATATACAGATAATTCACTGGTTGAGTAGGACATAGTATCGCCAATACCAGTTTCTTCTAGCCTTGAAATCTGATCAACTAGAAGATTTTTTTCTTCGTAAAGTCTCGCTTTAAATTTTTTTACTATATCGGGTTTCAATTGAAACACTCCTAGTTTATAAACTTAGCAACTTCTGCAACTCTTAAGCGCTCCTTAGGATGCGTTTTTGCTTCATTACTGTAGCCAAGGCAAATTATTGCTACAGCGCGTAATCTAGGCGGTGCTTCGATTATTTGCTGAACCTTAGGCTCATCGAAAGAGCCAACCCAACATGACGCTATACCCAGACCATCAGCCGCTAGTATCATATTTTCTGCTGCTGCTGCTGTATCCTGAATACAATAAAGCTGTGCTCCACGTTCTCCGTATCGTTCATTTGACCGTGCTGGATCTGCCAAAACTACAATACTAACAGGAGCTTCTAATATTTGCTCTTGATCGAAGCAAACTTCGGCGAGCTGCTGTTTAACCTTTTGATTCTTCACTACGTAGAAATACCAGGGCTGAAGATTTCCGGCGCTTGGTGCCCAACAACCTGCTTCGAGAATACGGGTAAGAGTAGGTTCAGGTATTTCTTCCGATTTAAAGATACGAATACTCTGTGTTTCTCTCATACAGTCGAATACGTCTTTTGTCATGCAACACACTCCTTATCGAATTAAAATTGAGTATGCTTGTCTTCCACTATGCGAATAATCTCGGCAATGAAACTACCAATACCAGGTATGTTGAGCATTATCAGCCTTCGTAGAAACTCTAGCATAACTGCAAAGATAAGCGTAGCACCTATGGCTATACCTAATCCACGGGCCAGGCCAGCAATGAAATTTAAAAAAATCCATCTGGCAGGGCGTTCGAATAATTGTACATATTCGGCAATTCTAAGCGCTTCTAGATGGTGAATAAGCCTTTCCAATTGAGAGCCGATAAAATTAGCTTTAGGCTCCTGTTCCATTAGCATTCCTCCTGATATAGTGTTTCCAATAAAAAAGAAAAAAACCGGGAATTATCCCGGTTTAAAGGTTAATTTAAATATCTAATGTTTTTACTACATCAGCGCATCGCTTACAAAGTGTGCTATGGGTATCATCATGACCGACAGTTGGACTATATATCCAGCATCGCTCGCACTTCTCTCCTTGAGCAGGCGAGACGGCAACTGCCATGGCGGCATCTACTGCTTTGTAAGCTTCCTCAGGTGATTTATCAAGGCCTTCTACAATTTCGACTGTTGATACAATCAATATATTAGCAAGGTCGCTAGCAACAGCCTTTAACTGTGAGTATGCTTCTCCATCAGCATAAATAACAACTGAAGCATCTAAGGAATGACCAATGACTTTATTACGGCGAGCAATTTCCAAAGCTTTGGTAAGTTCGCCACGCTTAGATAAGACTTGATTCCATTTAGCTTCTAGTTGGTCATCAAGATATTCGTGGTGAGGTTCAGGCCAATCCGCAAGTTGAACACTTTCCGGCATACCAGGTGTTTTAGGCATAAACTGCCATACTTCCTCAGCTGTAAAGGTCAAGACAGGAGCCAGAATGGTTACTAGCGTATTTAATATTTTATACATAGTAGTCTGTGCAGCCCTTCGTTCTAATGAATTAGGCTGTGCAGTATATACTCTGTCTTTAAGAATATCGAGATAAATTGAGCTTAGATCGACAGCGCAGAAATTGTGGACAGTGTGGTACAGCGAGTGAAATTCATATGTCTCATAGGATTGGGTTACCTTCTGGAGGACTTGTTCGAGGCGAAGGAGGGCCCAGCGATCAAGTTCGGTTAACTGATCATAGTTTACTTGATCTGTCTCAGGGTTAAAGTCATTAATGTTACCTAGAATATACCGGAAGGTATTACGTATCTTGCGATAAACTTCTGACATTTGCTTTAAAATATCATTCGAGATTCGTATATCTGATTGATAATCAGCAGAAGCAACCCAGAGACGTAAGATATCTGCACCGTACTTTTTTATTACTTCTTGCGGATAAATAACATTTCCAATTGACTTTGACATTTTACGGCCATCACCATCAACTACAAACCCATGCGTAAGCACGGCCTTATACGGCGCTGATCCGCGAGTAGCTACCGAGGTAAGCAAAGATGACTGGAACCAGCCACGATGCTGATCGCTCCCCTCGAGGTATAAGTCAGCAGGCCAATGCAGCTCTTCGCGTTGCTCCAGTACTGCCGCATGGCTTGAACCACTATCGAACCAGACATCCATAATATCTGTTTCCTTACGGAACTCGTTATGATCGCAGTGCGGGCATTTAAAGCCGTGCGGTAAAATTTCTGAGGCTGTTTTTGCCCACCAAGCATCAGACCCTTCGCGAGCAAATAATTCTTTAACCGAGTTGATTGTTTCGTCTGTAACGATATGTTCATTACATTCTTTGCAATAAAATATTGGTATTGGCACACCCCATACGCGCTGACGAGAAATACACCAGTCGTTTCGGTCGGCAACCATATTATGAATACGTTCTTCTCCCCACGTAGGTATCCATTGAACGTTTTCAATTGCCTTTAATGCTTCTTCGCGGAAGCCATTGACGGAAGCAAACCATTGTTCAGTGGCACGATAGATAATAGGGCTTTTACAACGCCAGCAATGAGCGTATTGGTGACGTATTGAACCTTTTCCCAAGAGCATCCCAATTTCCGCAAGTGCCTTGAGAATGGGGACATTAGCATCGTGTACTGAAAGTCCCTGAAATTGTCCAGCTTCGGCAGTAAACTTACCGGAAGGATCAACAGGATTAATAACAGGCAAGCCATATTTAACACCTGTTTCAAAGTCCTCCTGACCATGGCCAGGAGCTGTATGTACACATCCAGTACCTTGCTCAAGTGTAACATAATCTGCAAGGACAACTGTCGATTCGCGTTCAATAAGCGGATGTGAGAATACGGCTCCTTCCATATCGGCACCCTTCATAGTTGCTAAAATAACATGTTCATCAATACCATTATCTTTCATTACAGTCGGAATAAGCTCAACTGCAAGTAAGTATATTTCTCCCTTAACTTCTACCCATGCGTACTCAAGCTCAGGATGTAGGGCAATTGCCACATTGGCTGGTATCGTCCACGGTGTAGTGGTCCAAATAACTGCATATACATTTTGATGATCTACGCCGATAGGTAAAGTACCTTTATCATCAACAAGCGGGAATTTTACGTAGATAGCATGGGATTTTTTCTCAGCATATTCTATTTCAGCTTCCGCGAGAGCCGTTTCGCAAGAAGTACACCAATATACCGTTTTTAAGCCTTTGTAAATGTACCCTTTCTTGGCCATTTCACCAAAAACTTCAATTTGTTTAGATTCATAGGCAGGCTTTAGAGTTATATAAGGGTTTTCCCAGTCACCGCTAACGCCAAGGCGTTTAAAATCTTCACGCTGCATGTCAAGGCATTTTAGAGCATAATTTTTGCACTCACGACGAAGATCAAGCGGATTTAATTCATGCCGGTTTAGTCCCAGGATTTTAATTGCAGCATGCTCAATCGGCATACCATGAGTATCCCAGCCAGGTACATAAGGTGCATCGAAGCCTCGAAGGGATTTGTATTTAATAATAATATCTTTAAGAATCTTATTAAGCGATGTACCAATATGAATATTGCCGTTTGCATACGGAGGACCATCATGCAAGACAAATTTAGTTTTTCCCTTGGAATGCGCTGTCCTTTTTTGATAGGTATGGTTTTCTGCCCAATATTCTAACATTTTGGGTTCGCGCTCAGGCAAATTGCCGCGCATTGGGAAATCAGTTTCCGGTAAATTTAATGTTTTACTGTAATCCAAAAATGACACCTCCATAAAATTAAGAAAGCCTCTACGTCCCAAAGGGACGAGAGGCAACTGGTCTCGTGGTACCACCCTAATGACTTATTTAAAGCCACTTTGAGACGAAATAACGCTCGTCAAACGGCGAAGCCTACAGATACTTCAGTTCGCAGTTCAGGAGTGATATAACCAGACTAATTTCGCCAGGCTCACACCTTATCCTAGCTCGCTGAGAAATTATTATTTCTGATTATTTCTCCATCATCACTTTAAAAATGTACTTAATAAAGGTATTATACAAAATTGGTTAAACTTAGTCAAATTGTTTGAAGGATTTTAATTAATCTTCTTCAGATTGTAGTATCTCTAATTGTGCTTGCACAATTGTCCGCATTCTCGTGCGGTATACTTGTATCTGCTTTTTAAGCTCTTCATACTCCCCGGTCATTCTGCGCACCTTAGACATAGCTTCGTCGATGAGGCGCTGCGCTTTGATTTCAGCCTCTTTTAGTGCCAAATCGGACTCTTTTTTTGCGTTTAATTTTACTTCTTCGGCGGTTTCTTGAGCGATTACCAAAGTATTGTGTAAGGTATTTTCCATATGCTGAAAATGCTCAAGTTTGCTATTGAGCCTTTCGACAGTTTCCTTAAGTTCAATATTTTCACGATATAACTGTTCATAATCTTTTATAACGCGATCAAGAAATTCATCAACATCTTCTTCATTATACCCACGAAAAGATCTTTTAAATTCTTTATTGTGAATATCAAGCGGTGTCAGCATAGCACGCCCTCCAATTTTTAAATAAACCTTTTAAGTATAATGCTTGTCCGGCCTTTTTTGGTCTGACCGACAATTTCACAAACTTCTACACGTCCACGGCCACGCATTGAGATTACGTCGCCAACTTTGATGGATTGAGCGCTATTTTTAGCATTTTGCCAATTAACCTTTACTTTTTCAAAAGATATTTCATCAGCCATTTTACTGCGCGATACACCAAAGCCTGAAGCAGCTATAACATCTAAGCGAAGTGAAGCCACAGTTGTTCTGATTTCTTTTATCTTTTCTTCACGGGCGGGGATTTTGTCCAGAGTAATTTCAGTAATACTAACAGGTGCTTCACCGATTTTTATTGTATTTTGAAGAATGTATTGCTTTAAAGAAGTATCAGTAATGATAATGCACCCATCGCTGCTCATTACAATGTCACCTATTACTTCACGTTTAATCCCTGATGCTAATATGGAGCCTAAGACATCCCGGTGTGTAATATGATAATAGCGTGAATCCCAGTTAATAGAAAGCGCTGTTATGCCATAATCTACAGTTCCTGGGAATTCCTTATCAACAAAGGCTGCCTTAATTCGTTCCGCGCCAGTGTAACCTCCATTGCTGATAATCTCTACTCCATCATAGTTAGCCGCTATTGTTTCTGCGATATTAAATCCATGCGGGTCTAAAAACTCACTAACCTTATATCGATGATAGCGTACCGAAAAATCTGCTAAATCAAGAAGTCGAGATGCCAATTCCCCGTCACCGCAGGATCGAAAATAGCGTAAGATTTTTTCCCTATCAGCCATTAGTTTTCCCCATCTCTATGGAGCGGTTCGTTGCAGCTATAACAGCATCAATTAAGGCAGCTCGCACACCTTGCTGCTCTAAGATATGGATTCCGGCGATAGTTGTTCCACCTGGGGAGGTTACCATATCTCGTAGTTTAGCAGGATGTTCGCCTGTTTCGAGAACCATCTTGGCGGCTCCCAAAAGAGTTTGCGCTGCTAGCGTAATAGCACTTTGACGCGGTAGCCCCACTCGTACTCCAGCATCAGCTAAAGCATCTATTATGACAAAGCCGTATCCTGGCCCGCTGCCGGACAGTCCTGTAACTGCATTCATAGCGTACTCGTCAACTATTATTGAGCGCCCCGAAGAGGAAAAGATTGTCGATATAAGCTCTCCTGTTTCAGCAGTTGCCTTGTGACCTAAAGCTATAGCAGACATTCCTTCACTGACAGCAATAGGCGTGTTTGGCATAACACGAATAATAGCAGCATTTGGTAGGTAGTTTTCCAGAGTTTCAATACAGATGCCAGCAGCAATGGAAACTACGATCTGTGATGCGGACACAACAGAAGCAATTGTTTTTAAGGCAGAAGGAATTACATGAGGTTTGACACATAAGAAGATGATATCAGACTTTTCAGCAACTGATATGCTGGATGTATTTACATTGACTGCTAATGAGTTAGATAAGTACTCAAGTCTTGAAGTGGCTATATCGTTTACAGTTATTTGGCGGGGCTGAACTAGGTTGGCCTTTATTATTCCGCGAATAAGAGCTTCGGCCATTGCGCCGCCGCCTATGAAACCTAGCTGTTTATTTTTGAACATAGTTCCTCCTGATAGTTGTTACTTAATACCCCATGGCAGCATTGCTTTGTCACTGCCATCCTCTGTAGGACTATAGGAAACATCCACATTATTAGGGGCGCATAAAAAGATATTATTACCAACCTTTTGAATAGTTCCTCCAAGGGCATAGGTTGTCCCGCTAATAAAATCAATCATTCTTTTGGCAACTTCTTTTTCCGTGTTTTCAAAATTTACAACGACAGGTTTGCGGTTTTTTAGATAATCAGCAATGTGTTGAGCATCGTCAAAAGATAGCGGCTCAACGACCATCACTTTCATTTGTTTTTGTGATGGAGCTAGATTTACAACATTATTGAGATTGGCTTTTTTATTTTTAACGTCGAAATCTTCGGTTTTTGGTTTTTGATCTTCTTCTACTTCAACTGGCTCAAATAATCCCAGGCTTCCCCAAACCTTTTCCATAAACTTCACTTTTAATCCCCCTCTAGTATTGACGTTCTCCAAATATAGCAGTTCCTATCCGTACGAGATTAGCTCCCTCTTCTACCGCGACAACATAGTCATTGGTCATTCCCATTGAAAGCCATTTAATATCTGCATTAGGTATACCAAGTTTGCGTAGTTCCATGAACAGACGGTATGTTTCGCGGAAAATAGGCCGCGTATACTCAATGTTCTCAAAAAACGGTGCTATAGTCATTAAACCGCACAATTTGATGTTTTCCAAATTTGCTACAAAGCTGCTAAACTCAAATAGCTTGTCCGGGGATATGCCGAACTTGCTCTCTTCAGCAGCTACATTAACTTGAATGAGAATATCTTGGATCTTGCCTAATTTTCCAGCAACACGGTTAATCTCAATAGCTAAATGGTCACTATCTACTGAATGAATTAAATTAAAGATTGGTAAAGCTTGTTTTACTTTATTAGTTTGCAGGTGTCCAAGTAAATGCCACTCAGTTTTCACCCCGATTGCAGGATGTTTAGCAAGCGCCTCTTGAACACGGTTTTCACCAATTGCACCTACTCCCGCTTCTATTGCTTCGAAGATGGCAGAAGTAGGGTGGTTTTTAGTTACTGCAACCAATTTAACTTGTTCATTTCGGTCTAAGTTGGCATTTCGCCTATTGATAGCAGTGGAAATATTATGTTTAACACTATTAAGGTTCTGAGATATATACATAAGTAATGCCTCCACATCATCTATTCGAGAATAAACATAATTTTCCTCTTGTAGTGTGTCCTGTAAAGCAAAAAATATATAAATAGTCCTAAAGAAATAAGACTTCTATACTCTTATTTCTTAGGACTATAGCCATAGAGAGTAATTTTAAGATAAGGAGATAATTGCTCCAATTCTGCCAGTCTTTCCGTGTTCGGCACGGTAGGAAAAGAATAACTCATTGTTGCAGGAGGTACAGATTTTGCTGATTATGATATTCTTGGTTTTAACACCGATTTCTTGCATTTGTAACTTGTTGGCTTCCCATAGATCTAAATGCCAGCTTTTTTGATGAGGTATAACAAGCTTTTCCAATGCACCAAACGATTCTTTAACTTTCTCAATTACAGGGCTATCTACTTCATAACAGCAAGGTCCAATTGATGGTCCTATTCCAACAAGGCAGTCTGCAGGATTAGTGTTGTACTCCTCCTGCATTTTAAGTATTGTTTTCTGGCCTATTTTTGCTACTGTTCCCTTCCAGCCTGCATGGCTAACGCCTATTACTTTACGTACTGGATCAGCAATAAGTACTGGAACGCAGTCGGCAAAGAAAAGCATTAACGGCAAGTCTGGTATGTTCGTTATAAGCGCATCTGTATTGGGTATCGATGTTTCAAAGGAAGTAGCCCCTTTACCGATATCCTGTCTTGATACTATGGCTATATTATCACTGTGAGTTTGCTCGGCTGTAACAACATTTTTGTAGTTAACGCCTGCAGCTTGACAAAAGCGTCGGCGGTTATCATTTACCGCTACAGTCTCATCGCCGGTATGAAGGCCTAAATTTAATGAAACAAATGGTGACTGACTTATACCGCCAAGGCGTGTGGAAATTGCGTGTTTAATAGACAAGTTGCTCGAAAAGTGATCAAACATTCCAAACCAAACGCCATTAACATTTCGCTCAATTACAAAGTTGCGCATATGTCCTCCTAGTTTGTTTCTTTGCAAACTCCACATCTCGTGCAGCCTTGAACACAGGGCGCAGTTAGTTGCTCATTCTTGGCTTTACCCAATTCTTGAACCAAATAATCCGGGTCAAACGCCATGTCAAGATGATGCCACGGTAAGACTAGATAGTTTTCTCTCTTACGAGCGGAAAGGTAGAAGTCCTCCGATAGGGAATAGCTTTTCATTGCCTTTCTAAAGGCTTTAATACCGCCAGATTGTTGAGATGTTAAAAGAGCAGCAGACAAACGTCGATCTCCACGTGCTAGAATTGCTTGAACGTAGGACTCCTTAGGAGATTCTAAAAGCAACTCAATGCCCTTCTTGTTCTTAAAGGAGGAGTGTAGGTATTTGGCTTTGGCTTCAATATCTGCTAGTGATGCCATAGGCATCCATTGGAAGGGTGTAAAGGGCTTGGGAATAAAGGGATTGACACTCAGTGTTAATTTACCTTTACTGCCTAACTGCTCCATATGGTTTTTAATACTTTCGGCCATTGTAACTATTGCCTCGATATCTTCCTGTTGTTCGAAAGGCAGTCCAATCATTATATAGAGCCTGATATTAGGAATTCCGGCATTAATGGCCATACTAACAGACTTAAAAATATCTTCATCATTAATCGTCTTATTAATTACACGACGCATTCTTGTGCTTCCTGCTTCGGGAGCGACAGTTACAGTCTTATGTCCGCTTTTTACTAAAGCATCCATTAACGTATTAGTTAGGGAATCAGCACGTAGCGATGCAACAGAAAGCCCCATGTCTTGCCCGATAATAAGCTCGCAAAGTTCGTCAATTTTAGGGTAGTCTGATATAGCCGCACCCATCAAACCTACTTTGGCACGATACTTCTTTGCTTTACTTACAGCTTTTTGCAAGGTAGAAAGTGACCGTACCCTTGGCTGACGGAAGCAGTAACCTGCCATACAAAATCTGCAATGATGTCCGCAGCCGCGTGCCACTTCAATTAAAAACATATTATGAAATTCTGTATGATCAGTGACTATTACTGAAGTTGCCTCATATTTATCAAGGTCGGCGACCCAGCGTCGGCGTATTTGATTAGGAACATTTGCAAGAGGTTCTATCATTTTAATATTACCATCATTATCATAGTGTGGTTGATAAAATCTTGGCACATATAGGCCAGCTATTTTAGTTAAGTTCAAAAGTATGTCATTACGTGAAAGTCCTTGTTCCCGCCCATGATAGTAGGTATCCAGCAGTTCATGAATGACTTCTTCGCCTTCGCCAATAATGCAGACATCTATAAAATCGGCAATAGGTTCAGGGTTAAAAGTTGCGCAAGGCCCTCCAATAATTATCAAAGGATGGTTTTCGTCGCGATCTACGGACAAAAGTGGAATTTTGCCGAGAGAAAGAATTGACAATATATTAAAATAATCCATCTCAAAGGATATCGCAAACCCAATCAGCGGGAATTCGTACAAAGACTGTTGGTTTTCAATAGACATTATGGGCGTATTTGTTCGGATATGCTCTTGCACTGTTTTTTTATCCGGCATGAACACACGCTCACAAGCTGTATCGCCTCTTGAGTTGATTTGCTGGTAAATTATATGCATGCCTAAATTAGACATACCGACATGGTAGCTGTTCGGATACACGAGGGCAAAGCTATTTCGCGACCCTGGTGCAAATACTGTAGCGCCGCTTTCCTCAGAAAGGACCTGTTGCAGTTGTTTTTTTAGATGCCAAGTCAATTTATATTCACTCCAATTACTACTAATATAATATTGCTAGTATTTGATGTCAAAGCCTTATTTATTGCGGTAACAACAACAGCTCACACTTATTGTGAGCTGTCAAAAATCTTTAGTTTGAGATTATCTAAATATTTATTGTTCATGGTGTCACTGCCAAGTGATCCAATCAAATAATTAATTAAAATTGAATGCTCTGATAATCTCTCTGTATAATAACGCTGCAATATTATAACATGGGTAGTCAGGGCTGTTATAGCTAGCAAAAGAATAATTTCTAAAGTTGTCAAAGTATCATCATCCCCCTATTTTTTGCAAAGACTATATAGTATATGCAAAATAACAGGTAAAATGATAATTTTTTATAAATCAGCTTTTGTGAGATGGTGTGTATCATTAACTAGTGTAACTAAATTACGACCATCATAATATTCGACTATATTAACAGCAGTGTTATCCTGTTTTATATTCCAAACATGGTTAAGATGTATGTCTAAGGCGGCGCACAAAATAGTCCGAATAGTACCGCCGTGGGAAACTACGGCGACTGTTTCATTTGGATGTGCAGCAACAATTCTTTGGACGGCAGATGACGCCCTTTCCTTTAACTCGGGAAAAGTTTCACCTCCGGGTATCCTTACTTCGTCAGGACAGGTAAATAGCTTATCCATTATGCTGGGCCAACCGGAATTAATATTGTTATAAGTAAGCCCTTCCCATTCTCCAAAGCTGATTTCTCTTAGCTCAGGTATGGCGATAACATTAAGTCCGTGAGTAGACGCAATCGCCTCGGCAGTTCTAAAGGCGCGATTTAAATCGCTGGAGTATACGGCCGATAGTGGCTCATTGGCTAACCTTTTTGATACAAGTTTAGCTTGCAAAAGTCCTTTTTCTGTTAAAACAATATCTGTTTGGCCTTGATATTTCATTTCGAGGTTCCAAATAGTCTGACCATGCCTTACAAAAATGAGTCTTGTCATTATAGTCACCTACATATCTGCTGTAATGCATTAATTAGCCTTGAATTTTGGCCGGGCTGCTTTACTGCTACACGAATATATTTGTCGTTCAATCCGGGGTAATTACTGCAATCTCGCACTAGAATATTCATTCCGGCTAAGATAGTTCTAATTTGCGCCGATGATAATTCGGTGCCGGTAATATCAATTAGAATAAAATTGACGCTTGGCTTATACGGTTTACAACCTTCAATTAGACAAAGTTGTGAGTAGAAGTCATCTTTTACACAACTAATAAATTCTTTAGTTGAAATATAAAAGGCTCTATCATTAAGTGCTGATACTCCGGCGCATTGGGCTAGAGTGTTGACATTCCAAGGATCTTTCGCTTCATGTAAACATGTAGTTATTTCCCTTGAAGCTAAAACAAAGCCTAATCTAAGACCGGGGATGGCATAGAACTTAGTTAAAGAATGCAAAATTACCAGGTTATCAAAGCGGGCTAGAAGATTGCGACAGGTGTAATCATTGGAATCAGCAACAAAATCAATAAACGATTCATCTACAACTACTATGACATTATTTGCACGAGCTGTCTTAAGTAAAGGTTCCAATTCATCCTTTAAAATTAGTGTTCCAGTTGGATTATTAGGATTTCCAAGGAAGATAATATCTATATCATTCTTTAGGTGTGGAATTAGTAAACTTGGATTTAACCTAAAATCGTTTTCCGCCTTTAAGTAAAAATATTCTATTTTGGCGCCAGAGGATCGTGCGGCTCTTTCATATTCACTAAAAGCGGGAACCGGAATTAAAACACGGCGTGGTTTACGTATATTACATAGAATATATAATAATTCTACAGCTCCATTACCGGCAGTAATCAGATTAGCATCGACATTAAAATGACAGCTAATAGCCTGCTTTAGTGCATAAGCCTGGGGATCTGGATAATGAATTATATTCTCCAGACTCTCTAGAATGGCTTGTTTAATACTTTCTGGGAGGCCTAAAGGGTTAATATTTGCACTGAAATCAAGTACATTAGTTAGTAATCCACCCTTTTTGCGAACTGCTTCGTAGAGATTTCCACCATGTTCAAAAGCATTCAATCCAGTTATTAGAATCACCTTCTAGCTGCAATAACCCGCCAGAGATTAATTTTACTGTTTCCAGATATTTAACCTCAGGGTGAGCTTTGCAAATTGCTTCAATACATTGCACACTGTTTTTTAGTGATAATAAATCTAACATTACACCAA